>Ga0265338_10002667_pt1 | contig 26222 bp, 20 predicted proteins | sample 42126metaG_FD_193579 | JGI IMG/M metagenome (GOLD analysis project Ga0265338, IMG submission 193579) | Rhizosphere microbial communities from Carex aquatilis grown in University of Washington, Seatle, WA, United States - 4-21-26 metaG | ecosystem: Host-associated > Plants > Roots > Rhizosphere...
CATCCGATTTTTCCTTCGGCAGTTTCGTCCACGCCGTGCGCAGCTCCTCGTCGAACACGCCCATGGGCTTGCCGGAAAAGCGTGCGTGCTGGCTCAAGTCAAAATCGCTGCGCGCGGCGATGCCCTCTAGTTCGTCGCCGGTCACGTTGCCCTGTTCGTCCTTCTTGCTGAACGGGAACTTGAACAAAATGTCCGTGCAGGCGCGGGCGTAATGCGCCAGTTCCTCCGGTGTTTGACGATGAAAACCCAGCGTTTCGCGCGCGAGGCCGATGCCTTCGTAAAAGCGCACGCGCTCCTCGACCCAGTATTGATGCCACGCCTGCCAGCCCCAGTTCGGCTGCGGCTCGCCGGGATGGCCGGTTTCGGGCACGGTCGCCACGCTGCCGGAAATCGCCTCAATGACCTCGTCGGGCTTGATGAAAAATTCCAGTTCCATCTGCTCGAACTCGCGCGAGCGGAAGGTGAAATTGCGCGGCGTGACCTCGTTGCGGAACGCCTTGCCCGTTTGTGCGATGCCAAACGGCACCCTCTGGCGCGAAGTTTCGAGGACGTTTTTGAATTGCGCGAAGATGGCCTGCGCGGTTTCCGGGCGGAGGTAGGCAACGGCCGATTCATCCTGTACCGGGCCGACGTAGGTCTGGAACATCAGGTTGAAAGCGCGCGCAGCGGTTTTTTCACCATGGCAGTCAGAAACCATTTTGCTTGGCTTCTGCGGGCAGGGTATTTCATTCGTCTGATCGGCGCGAAAACGGCCCTTGCACGTTTTGCAATCAATCATCGGGTCGCTGAACGTGTCCACATGGCCGCTGGCCTTCCAGATTTGCGGCGACATGATGATGGTGGCCTCGAGGCCGGCGACGTCGTCGCGCTGGCGGGTCATGGCATTCCACCACAGCTCCTTGACGTTGCGCTTGAGTTCCGCGCCGAGCGGGCCGTAATCCCAAAAACCGTTGATGCCGCCGTATATTTCCGACGACTGGAAAACGAACCCGCGTCGCTTGCACAGCGACACGATTTTTTCCATCAGGACATTTTCTTTGGGCTCCGCCATAGGGTCAAACAGTGTTTGCGATGCGCGCGATGGTGTAAATGAGATTTTGACCTGGAATAGCTCCTGCGTGGGCTTCGCACGCCGTACGTGAAAAATTCACGGATTGTGCCTCCACCAGAAATCGGCAACCGATTACCATTGGCATTTTGCATGGAAAATCAGTTGGTATCAGTGTTGCTTAACCGGCGAGTTTTCCTCATCAAACTGACATATTGCGGCCGGAGACATCCGGATCATCCGTGCCGTTTTTCTTTTCTGTCTTTTGCAGGCGCCGTTGCCGGGCGAAAAAGTTTTGCAACAGGTCGCGACAATTTTCCTCCCGGATGCCGCCGGTGATTTCACAACGGTGGTTCAGGGTTGGGAATTGAAGCAAATTCAGTGCTCCTCCTGCGGCGCCACCCTTCGGATCGCTTACGCCAAACACCACGCGTGACAGCCGGGTATGCACCACCGCGCCCGCACACATCGGGCAGGGCTCCTTGGTCACGTACAGCGTGCAATCCGTCAGCCGCCAGTCGCCGACCGTTGCCTCGGCCTGGGTGAGGGCGAGCATTTCAGCGTGCGCGGTGGCGTCCTTGAGCTGTTCAACCTGGTTGAAGGCCCGGGCAATGATTCGTCCCTCGCGGACGACCACCGCGCCAACCGGCACCTCGCCCGCCTCGTAAGCCCGCGCCGCCAGCCGCAACGCTTCGCCCATGAAATAGTCGTCGCTGTGCAAATCAATGATGGGATCGTCCATAAATCAATCGGTGCCCGGTTCCTCCAATGTCCAATCGTTCCGTCCGTCGGGATGGCAGTGGCAATGTGCCGCGAAAAATCCGCCGCGGTGCCGCCAAAACCAGGGCCAGATCTGTTCGCGGTCGGTTTGGGGCAGGTTTAAATCTCCGAGCACGGCCCGGGCGAAGAATTGAAACCGACCTTCGGCGTGAACCGGTGGCAGAGATTTCAGGCGTGGCTTGACCTCAAACAAAAACATCAGCCAGTGCGTCTGGCCCTGGTAACCATGCTCGCTGACGAGGCCGGCCAGGTGCAGGTCACTCGGCCGCAGCGAAAGGCCGGTTTCCTCATGCGCCTCGCGACAGGCGCAAGCGTAGGGCGATTCACCGATGTCCATTTTCAACTTGCCGCCGCAAGGACTCCAGAAGCCGCGGTTCGGCTCCTGCGCGCGTTCGAGCAGCAACACGTCATCGCGCTCGTTGAAGCAATAAAGCAGGGTCGCAACTTTGTAAGGCAATGCCATCGGCTGAAATTTCAAATGCCGGGCGGGGAATGTCGAATGTAAAATTCCATTGTCACGCCGCGCCAAAAATTTAGAATCCCGGTTCCTGATTCATGAAACATTTCAAAATTGCGGCATTGGCCGGCGACGGCATCGGTCCGGAAGTCATGCGCGAAGCCATCAAGGTTTTGCGGGTGACGGAAAAAAGGTTTGGCTTCGGCCTCGAAATCACGGAGGCGCCCGTCGGCTGGGCGGGCATTGACGCGGCAGGCCGGGCGCTGCCGGACGCGACGCTCACGCTGTGCAAGAAATCAGATTCCATTTTGTTCGGTTCCGTTGGCCTGCCCGACCGCGATCCGACGATTCCGAAGGAGGAACGGCCCGAACGCGCCGCACTGCTGCGCCTGCGCAAGGAATTCGGGCTGTTCGCCAATCTGCGGCCGGTCCGGCTGCCCAAGGCGCTGGCACACGCCTGCCCGCTGGCGAAGGAACGGCAGGGCGACGGCATTGATATCCTCGTCGTGCGCGAACTGACCGGCGGCATGTATTTCGGCCAGCCGAAAAAAACCGAGGACCTCGGCGGCGGCAATTTCCGCGCGATTGACACGATGGTTTATACGACGCCGGAAATCGAACGGATCGCGCACGTCGCGTTCAAAGCCGCGCAGTTGCGACGCAAAAAATTGACGAGCATTGACAAGGCGAACGTGCTGGAGAACGGCATCCTCTGGCGCGAGGTCGTTACGCGCATCGGCAAAAACTACCCCGACGTGGTGCTGGAGCACATGTTCGTGGACAACGGCGCGATGCAGCTCATGCTCAAGCCAACCCAGTTCGATGTGATGCTGTGCGAAAACATGTTCGGTGACATTTTGAGCGACGAGGCGGCGGCTCTGGCCGGGTCGCTGGGCATGTTGCCCAGCGCCAGCCTCGGTGCAACGAGCGGCGAATACACCTTCGGCTTTTATGAGCCGGCAGGCGGTACTGCGCCGGACATTGCCGGGAAAAACCTGGCCAATCCCATCGCGCAGATTTTGTCCGCCGGGCTCATGCTGCGCCATAGCTTCGGCTTGAACGACGCGGCGGCGGTGATTGAAGCTGCCGTGGCCAAAACCATCGCCGCCGGCCATCGCACCGGCGATATTTTTAGTCCCACCGAGCCCAATGCGCACAAGGTTGGCACGCGTGAAATGGGTGATGCCGTTGCGGCGGCAGTTTGAGCGCCGAAGCGCAAATGTCGCCCACGTCACAAGTTCGGCATATTTGAACCGGCCTCCCATTCTCCCGTTTCGCCGGAATTGCAGCTTTTTCCCATCATCCCGTTGGTGAGTGAAGCTGCATCTTCCGCCTGTTGGCGGGATTTGTCACAGGATCGTAACACATCCGAATTACGTCTGTAACATCAGTGTCCCACTGTGCCGCCATCTCGGTTCAGAATTCATTTATGAAAAAGTTGAAATTCGGAAGAGTGGCGACAATTGCGGCGGGAATTTTGGGCGTCCTCATCTTTAGCTTCCAGACACAGGCGCAAACGCCGCCCGCGACCCCGCCGCCGGCAACTTCAGATGATCCGCTGGTGGACACGTTGATCGAGAAAGGCATTTTGACCGTTGATGAGGCCAAAAAGATTGAAGCCGAAACGGCGGCACGGCAGACCAACATGGCGAGCGAGATCCCCATTTCAAAATTTAAGATGTCCGATGCCATCAAAAGCATGCAGCTTTTCGGTGACCTCCGGCTTCGCTACGAATATCGCGGCGTAGATAATGTTCCCGGAATGACGCCCAACACTTTTTATCGCGAGCGGTTCCGCTATGCCCTGCGTGTAGGCCTGCGGGGCGACCTGGTGGATGACGTCAGTTATGGAGTCCGGTTGGAAACGTCCAGCAATCCGCGCTCTCCCTGGGCCACTTTCGGCAACAATACGACCGCCGGTTCGGTCACACCCTCGGACAAGAGCCAGAGCGGCATTAATATCGGCCAGGCTTACCTTGGCTGGCACCCGGCCGACTGGTATGAAATGACCGTGGGCCGGATGCCCATGCCGCTTTACACCACGCCGATGGTGTGGGATTCGGACATCAATCCCGAAGGCGCGTTTGAAAAATTCAAATACACCATTGACGACGTGGACTTGTTCGTGGACTTCGGACAATTCGACTACCAGGATCCGAGCCAAGCCACGGCGATTCCATCCAGTGACACATTTCTGCTGACCTGGCAGGCGGGCGCCAATGTGAGAATCGGCCAGGACATGTCCTTCAAGGTTGCGCCCATGCTTTATACCTACACCGGCATCGGCAGCACCAACGGGGGCGGTGCCAACGGACTGAATAAACCCTACACCGGTCAGGGAGCCCTTGGTGTGAATCTAAACTATCCCGGAGGTTTGAACTACAACCAGAATGGCATCAACGACCTCCTGGTCCTGGAAATTCCTGCAGAGTTCAATTTCAAAATCTGGCACACCCCGTTGGGCAACTTGCAGGGCCGGCTTTTCGGCGATTTTGCCTATAATTTTGATGGCGCTGATCGCGCCCGGGCCGCCTTCACTGCCGGCGGTCCCCTGGCTTTTCCGGGAGTGAGCGGACCGCAAACCGATCAAAACAAGGCATATCAGGTTGGATTTGGCATTGGCAGCGCCGGGCCGGTTTATGGGCCAACCCAGGGCCTGGTCTATGGTTCGACCTCCAAGAAAAATACTTGGGAAGCCCGGTTCTACTGGCAACACATCGAACAATATTCCCTGGACGTGAATCTGATTGACTCGGACTTCTTCGAGGGCCGCGCCAATCTGCAGGGTTTTTACTCGGCCTTTGCCTACAGCCTCACCGACGACATCATCGGCACCGTTCGCGTTGGTTATGCCAACCAGATTCAGGACAACCTGGGCACGGGCGGCAACAATTTGGATATTCCGGGCATCAACCCGATTAGAAATTATCGCCTCGTGCAGATGGATCTCACCTGGAGATTTTAAGCGGATTCGCGCAACCAATCTTGGCGAATTCACTTGAGGACACAAGTGAGAAACGCCTGCTTGATGCCGGACAGGAAAGCATTTTGCCGGCGATGAAATCCGGACGGCTTCGGCATCATGGCCGGCCGCAAGTTTATGAGGTGGCGCGCCAGCCAATAATCTCGCCATCAGGCAAGCGCACGGAGTTGGTCTGATTGAATTCCACCTCATTCGGCCATGAACCACTCCCTTCGAGATGCAAAACGGTATTTTGCTGCGCCTCAATCAGTACCGGAACGGTCACATACCTATAGCCATTGGCGCGAGCAACGACATGATATTTTCCCGGTGGAAGCTCCACTGGCAACGGGCTTTGAAGAATGGTTCCCGAATTATTGTGGATTCTTTGCAGCAGCTTTCCATCAGTGGTGAAAATTTCATAGTCGGAATATTCCGGGCGGTTGGGATCACGTGCATTGAAGTCGGCATTGACCTTGCAGGCGGAATAAACCACCAGAGTGCCTTTCAGAGAACCTTCGTTTGAACCTGCCGCTGTAGGTCCGGGCAGTGGCGGACCGACCATGTCGAGCACGATCCCATTTTCCCCGGTGGCGCAGCCTGACAAAAAGGCGCCGGCCGTTATCAGCATCAAAGTGAAAAAATATTTCATATCTTCAATTATATTGCCACGGTTTATTCACGATGAAAGTTTATGAATGGATTTTAATCCGGCGTTCAGTTTGTTTTAATGCGGGAATTCCGCACTCCTGCTCCCGACGATGAGTGAAGCCTGTTTTCTCCCTTTGCACCAATGTCTCGCGTTCAACCTGCAGCCGGAAATTAGTGCATCGCACTATGACTGCGCCGTGTTTTATGCCAAAGTGCGAGGGCCCGCTTCATCACCCTTTCTTCCGGGTGAATTCGTTGTCCCGATGACACAGTTGTCCAAAGGTCAATCATACCCAAGGTGGGGTTCGTGATTTATCTGCCATGATTGGTCAATCGGATGGTCTGGCCCGGCTTCCGGATCAACTGACCGCGATAAGTGAAACCGGCTCATTATGCTCATCGCGGGCGGTCCCGGTGGCGTGGAGATCCAGCGTGGGTTCGCCATCCACCAGAAACCGATATTGGTGATAACCATGGGGCAACCAGACCTGGATAAACCACCAGTCATCATCGCGCTGCTCCATCAGGATGGGGTACCAGTGATTAAAATCGCCCGCCAGGTGAACGGTTTTTGCCCCGCGTGCCGGGCAGTAAAAATTGATGGGTTTGACGGTATTCTTTGCGGAATGAATTCCGTCGTCAGGTTTGACATGCGTCGTGTTCATAAAAAAAAGTTTCTCATTAATGCTTTCCTTCCATTTTTGGTTCGTTTTCATTTTAGCTCCATCCTGGATGGGGTGAAATTCGTCCGGCCATTCGGTTGCCCGGTATTCCGGCCCAGGAGGGCCTGACAGAGCTTTTGCACCACCTCGCATTCAGCGCGGACCCAATCATCCAGGGCGCAGCCTGGCCCGCAATCCCGGGCAAACCAGAGTTGGTGCGCCCGTTGCTCGATGTTGGTTTGTGCCCGAAGATGCTGTTCCGTGGCCAGAACCATGACCGGGGGAAGATGGGCGTAGATCAACTGGATGGTGGCTTCGTGCCGGTCCCGCAGCTGCATCTTGGACCGGCCATCCGGTCGCGCTGGAAGCGGTGATTTCCGGCAGATCCTCCGTTGAACGTGGTTGAATTGTGCCTTCATGGCTGGACCTCCACGACCGAATTGAGCGAGCCATGAACATTGGGCACATTCTCCGCGGCGTCGGGATTGTGAATCCATACTCCATTCACGATGAATTTGTATTCGTAGCGGCCCGGTGCCAGCACCAGCCGCTTTTCCCACCAGCGGTCTTCGCCGTGCCGGATCATGGGCAGGCTGCGCGGAACCCACTGGTTGAAGTCGCCGCAGAGATAAACCTCCTCCGCCTCGCGGCTGCTCAAAACGAAAGCCACCTCCCGGTGGGACGGATGGGTGGGAGAGTCGTCGGTTCGTTCCCTCCTATTTTCAACTGTTTTAGTCATGTATATCCTTTCTTTGTGTTGGCACCGGGCTCCTTTGTCCCCCGGGCTGTCCGCAACCGTATGCCCGGTCGGTTCTGCATGTTCCTGATGCCTTTCGATCCATCGTAATTAATAGACAGGCTGAAGATTAATGGCCGATGAAGTGCGGATTAAAATGCTGAGAAAACCGGAGGCAAATGCCGGCACCGTTCAGGTATGAGGATTGGAGACAAGAAATGGTCGCCTATTTTTTGGCCTGGTGCGGTTAGAGGGGGTTTTCGATTCCATTCCTAATAGATTCTCGTTGTGCCGCTTCCGCGGGAATGGAACGTGAGACGACCGTGGATTTCTGAAAGGATTTTAATCAATCATTTATGGCCTTTTAATCAACATTTGGTCTATTCCCTTGTCGAAGTTAATAAGCCTATGCGAATCCTGCTGGTGGAAGACGAAAGGAAAGTGGCCGACATCATCGCCCGCGGCCTAAAGGCGGAGCGTTACGCCGTGGATATTTCACCTGACGGCCAAAACGGCTGGGAAATGGCCGAGGCCTACAATTATGACCTCATCATTCTGGACCTGATGCTGCCCGGGCTGAGCGGCTCGGAAGTTCTTGAAAGGGTCCGGCGCAAAAACCAGGAGGTGCCCATCCTGATTCTCACGGCCCGGGACGGCATGGCAGATAAAATCAAGAATTTTGAAAGTGGCGCCGATGATTATCTTACCAAACCGTTTGCCTTCGCTGAATTGCTGGTGCGCGTCAAGGCTCTCCTGCGTCGCGGCCCGGTCAACCGTTCCAGCGTGCTGCGGGTGGGCGATTTGGAAATTGACCGGCTTTCACAAAATGTGAAACGCGCCGGGAAAAAAATCGAACTCACCTCCAAGGAATTCTCGCTGCTCGAATATCTGGCAACGCATCCGGGCCGCGTTTTCTCGCGCACGATGATCATTGAGCATGTCTGGGATCAAAGTTTTCAGGGGTTGACCAACATCGTGGACGTTTATGTGCGCCACTTGCGCGCCAAGGTGGATGATGCGTTTCCCGTGAAACTGCTGCGCACCGTGCGCGGTGTCGGCTACAGCTTGACCGATGGGACGCAGACATGAATGCACGCTCCATCAGCTTCCGACTGGTCGCCTGGTATGCCGGCCTGCTTACGGGCATCTTCCTGCTGCTGTGCGCGCTGTTGTACCTTGACCTGCGGCATTTTCTGGAAAACGACCTGCGCGAATCGCAGTCCCGTCGCACGCGCCAGATTGCCAATACTTTGCTCGCTCATGTCGGGCAAACCGGCGAAGCTTACGTTGCCAGCCAGACCAAGGATTGGTATGAGCCGGAAATCAACGACCGTTTCATCCGGATTACCCGGGCCGACGGCGCGCTGGTTTATGTTTCCGGCGCACCCAAGGACGGAAGTTTCGCTCCGGCGGAGGTTCCCCTGTTCCCGCCGTCGCCGAAAACGGAATTCTCCAGCAAGTTGAAATTATCAGGAGGGAATACCTTGCTCGTTGCCGCACTGAATTTCAAATCATCCGGCAATCCCGGCTACTTGGTGGAATCCGGCGCGTTGCTTGATCCGGTGGAATCCATGCTCGACCACCTGTTTTTGCAACTCGCCCTGGGTTTGCCGCTGGCGGTCATCATCATTACCGTTGGCGGTTATCTGCTGGTGCGTCGGGCATTGACACCGGTCGAACAAATCACACGCAAGGCCGAACAGATCACGCAGCACAACCTGAGCGAGCGCCTGCCCGTGGCCCACACGGGTGACGAATTGGAACGACTTTCCCACTCGCTCAACCGGATGATCGCCCGGCTCGACGATGCCTTTCAAAATTCCAAACGCTTTGTGGCTGACGCCTCACACGAACTGCGCACGCCCCTGACCATTCTTCGTGGAGAGCTGGAAAACCTGAATGACGACGCGGGCTTGAAACCCCAGGTGCGTGACCAGTTGGGGAGCATGCTGGAGGAGGTCGAGCGGCTGAGCAAAATTGTGGAGCAATTGTTCGCACTGTCCCGGCTCGATGCCGGTGAGGCCCAGACCGAGTGGACACGATTTGATCTCGCCGAGCTGGCCAAAACCACAGCCGAGCAGATGAACCTGCTGGCGGAGGACAAGGGCATCACCATCTCCTGCGATGCCGACCGGAAGGTGCCGGTGGCGGGCGACCGGGCGCGGCTCAAACAGGTGGTGGTGAACCTGCTCGACAATGCCATCAAATACACTCCGGAGAAAGGCTCGATTCAATTGCGCGTCCACCCGGTCAACGGACATGCCGTGCTGGAAGTGGAGGACAACGGCATCGGCATTCCGCGGGAAGCGCTGCCGCACGTTTTCGAGCGGTTTTACCGCGTGGACCAGACACGCTCCGGAGACTCAGGCAGCGCCGGACTGGGGCTGTCCATTGTGAAGTCCATCTGCACGGCGCATGGCGCGGAGGTGGAGGCGATAAGCATTCCCACCCTCGGCAGCCGTTTCCTCGTGAAACTGCCGCTATCCAGCAACACCAGCCATTCCTGAACAATCTATGGAATTGAATTTTGTCAACCGACTGAACCCGTTTCGATTCATCTTTAAACCGCGGCTGCTGGGCATAACCGCTGCGATCATCGCCGCAGTCGGTGGCGGGTTATTGGTCATGCGTCATGCGCATGCGGAAACCGCTGCCGCGGACGCCGCGGTCATGCCGGACACCCCAACCGTGGCGGTGGCGAAGGTCGGCCGGGAAGACCTTTACAAGGAAATCGCCATTCCCGCGGAATTCCGCCCGTACGAAGAGGTGGCCTTGCACGCCAAGGTTTCCGGTTATGTGCAACAGATGAACGTGGACTTTGGTGATCAGGTCAAAGCTGGCCAGCTTCTGGCCACGCTCGAAGTCCCCGAGTTGCAGGACGAATTGCACAATGCGATTGCCACGGAGCAAAAGGCGGAGGCGGATTACACCAATGCCAGCCTGATTTATAGCCGGCTGACGGCGGTGAACCGGGATCATCCCAACCTGGTGGCCCAACAGGATCTCGACACCGCCGAGGCAAACGATCATACGACCGCTGCCGCCATTGCGGCGGCCAGGGCCGACCGGGAGAAGTATCAAACCTTGGTGGCTTATACGAAAATTACCGCGCCATTCGACGGGGTCATCACCCATCGCTATGCCGACCCGGGTTCGCTCATCCAGGCCGGCACCGCTTCAGACACGCAATCCATGCCCTTGGTGCGGCTTTCGGACAACTACCGGTTGCGGCTGGATTTTCCTGTCACCGTGGACTACGTGAAGGACATTGTGCTCAACGACCCGGTGGCGGTGCGCGTGGAATCACTGGGCGGCAAAACCTTCACCGGCAACATTTCGCGTTTCACCCACGATGTAAATGACGACACCCGGACCATGATCACCGAAATCGAGGTCCCCAATCCGGATCTGGAACTGATACCAGGGATGTATGCCACCGTGGTCTTGAAAGTAGAAAAACGTCCCCGTACCCTGACCATTCCCACCGAAGCGGTCACCGGCGGCAAGAGGAACACCGTCTATGTCGTCACCCCAAGTCATAAAATTGAGGAGCGCACCGTGACGTTGGGTCTGGAGACGCCGGACAAATATGAGGTGATTTCCGGCCTGAACGAAGGCGATTTGGTGGTGATGGGCAACCGCAGCCAGTTTCAACCCGGCCAGAAAGTGGATCCCAAACTTATCCAGGTTGCGGCCGACTTATGAACATCGAGATAAAACCTTTCATTCATCAGACTCGTTTCACGCCGCTACTGGTCCGGCGGCCGTCGAGGAAGAAGTCCCGTCCGCCGAAATCCTGCCACCTAGCTTGGTTTTCAGGGCGGCACCGTCGGACGAATCCCGGAACCGTTGAAGCCATCAGATTTTCCAGATCATGAATGCAACTGTGACCCCGGAACAACTCGAAAATTTGCGCCGGCTGGACTCCTGCACCCTGGCCAATGCCATCGAGACCTTTCACGCACGGTTGAGCAACGAAGGTTTCACCGATGGCACGGTACGTTGCCTTTTTCCGCGCCTCCAACCCATGGTCGGTTATGCCGCCACGATCAAGATCCGTGGTTCCGCGCCGCCGACGACAGCCGGTCGTTACCCCGACCGCACTGATTGGTGGGATTATATTCTTTCGTTGCCGGTGCCGCGGGTGTTGGTCGTGCAGGACGTGGCCACGCGGCCAGGTCTGGGTTCATTACTCGGAGCGGTACATATCAATATCCTCCACGCCCTGGGTTGCGTGGGTGCCGTGACCAATGGTTCCGTGCGGGATCTTCCGGCAGCCGAAGGCCTGGACTTTCAACTTTTTGCCCGCAATGTTTCGGTTTCCCATGCCTATGTTCACATCGTGGAGGTGGGGGGCGCGGTCGAAATTGCCGGACTAAAAATCCAGTCCGGGGATTTGCTCCACGGGGATTTGCACGGCGTCCAATCCATTCCCCTTGACATCGCCGGCCAGATTTCTCCGGTGGCGGAGCGGATTACCGCCAAAGAACGGGAATTGATTGCACTATGCCGGTCGCAGGAATTTTCCGTGGAGAAATTGCGGGCGGCCGTCACGAAAGACCGGTCTTAAGTCTTCATCCTTGTCATCATGTCGCGTTTTGCCATCCGCCTGCCCTATCTCGTCATCGTCATCTGCCTCATTACCTGCGTGGTGGGCGTGACCAGCTTGATCCGGATGCCGGTGGATTTGTTTCCACCGATCAAAATCCCGGTCGTGGTCGTGGCCACCTTTTTCAACGGCATGCCGCCGGAGCAGATTGAGACCGACATCACCGGCCGGTTCGAGCGCTTCTTCACGCTGGCCAGCGGCGTGGACCACATGGAATCGCGCTCGCTGCCCGGCGTGAGCCTGATCAAAATTTATTTTCAACCCGGGTTCAACGCCGACTCCGCCGTCACCAGCATCGCCAATCTGGCGATGGCCGATTTAAGACGTCTTCCGCCCGGCACCCTGCCGCCGGTGGTTTTGCAATTCGACGCGTCCAGTTTGCCGGTGTGTTTGATCACGCTGAAAGGCGAGGGCTTGAGCGAATCCAAACTTCGCGACCTCGGCCAGTTTGACGTGCGCAATCAGGTTGCCAACGTGCCCGGCGCGTCGGTGCCCATGCCGTTCGGCGGACGTTACCGGCAGATCATGGTCTACGTGGACCCGCTCAAGCTCGAAGCGCACCGGTTGAGTGTCATGGACGTCGTTCGCACGGTGAACAACGCGAACCTGATCCTGCCCGCCGGCGACGTGAAGATTGGCCCTTACGATTACAACCTCTACGTCAACAGCCAGATCAACGACATGAAGGACCTCAACGAGGTGCCGTTGAAAACGATCAACAACGCGCCCGTCGTCGTCGGCGACGTCGGCCACGCGGTGGACGGATCGGAAATCCAATACAACGTCGTGCGCGTGGACGGCCAGCCGTCGGTCTATCTGCCGGTGCTAAAGCAGGGCGGCGAGGCCAACACCATCGCCGTCGTGGACGGCATCAAGAATTCGATTGCCCACCTGTTCGACATGCCGAAACAGCTCGTGACCAAAGTGGTATTTGACCAGTCCGTCTTTGTGCGCAACGCGATTGACAATCTGATCCATGAAGGACTCATCGGCCTCGTGCTGACCGGCATCATGATTCTGGTTTTTCTCGGCAGCCTGCGGGCCACGGTCGCGGTTTTTCTGTCCATTCCGCTTTCAGCGCTGGCGGCGTTCATTGCGCTGTCCATCGGCAACAGCACGGTCAATGCGATGATCCTTGGAGGCCTCGCGCTGGTGTTTTCGCGGCTGATTGACAACTCCGTCGTCGTGCTCGAAAACATTTTCCGCCACATGGAGATGGGAGAACCGCCGGAAGTCGCCGCCGAGCGCGGGGGGCGCGAAGTCGCGCTGCCCGTACTGGCGGCGACGCTCACGACCGTCATCGTTTTCTTCCCGGTGACGTTTTTATACGGCGTCAGCCGGTTCCTGTTCACGGCGCTGGCGCTGGCAGTGATTCTTTCGCTGTGCGCCTCGTATCTGGTGGCCATGACGGTGGTGCCGCTGTTCTGCGCCAAGCTCATCAAGCTCCATCAGGGACACGGCGAAAACGAATCTACCGAACCGAAAAGCTGGGGCGCGCGGTTCAACCGCTGGTTCAACCACAAATTCAAGCAGATGCTCGACCGGTACGAAGGTTGTTTGAAACTGGCACTGATCCGGCCCGTGACGACCGTGCTCGGCATCACGGGCATTTTTATTTTGAGCCTCGGCCTTTATCCGCTCATCGGTGAAGCCTATTTTCCGCGCACCGATCCCAGCCAGTTTGTCATCAATCTCAAGGCCCCGACCGGCACACGCATCGAAGTCACCGACCAGTTGGTGCAAAAGGTCGAACAGATCGTCCGCAAGGTCGTTCCCAAAAAGGATTTAAAAATCACCGTCTCCAACATCGGCGTCCAGGCTGGGTTCTCGGCAATTTACACGCCCAATTCCGGTCCGCACACGGCGTTTGTCCAGGTGGGCTTGAACAATGGGCGCCGGTTGAGCAGTTTCCAATACATGGACCTGGTTCGTGCCCGGCTGAAGAAAGAGCTGCCCCAGGTCACTGCTTATTTTCAGACCGGCGGACTGGTGGACGCGATCCTCAACCTTGGCATGCCCGCGCCGCTGGACGTTCAGGTGACGGGCAACAACATGGAAAAGACGCACGAAATCGCCACCGCGATTGCGCGCAAAGCCCAGGCGCTGCCCGGCGTCAGCGATGTCCTCGTGCCGCAGGACGTGGATTATCCGGCGTTGGAACTGAACATTGATCGGATGCGCGCCAGCGAACTCGGCTTGAACGAAAAGGAAGTTGTTGGCGACGTCATCACCGCGCTGGTTTCCGACCAGATGATTGCGCCGAGCTACTGGGTGGATCCCAAAAGCGGCAATGACTATTTCCTCACCGTCCAATATCCCGAAAACTTTGTGAAAAATCTTGCCGATCTCTCTTCCGTTCCGTTGCGCGGCGACAGCTCATTGTTGCCGACACGCCTCGACACCGTTAGCCATATCACGCACCTAAACTCGCCGACGGAGGTGGACCATTACCAGCTTTTGCGGACCATGGATGTTTATGTGGCGCCTTCCGGCGAAGACCTCGGCAAAGTGCTGCATGGCGTCCAGGACATCGTGAAAAAAATGGATTTGCCCGGAAATGTCCGCGTCAACATCCGCGGCTCCGCGCAGGCGATGCAGGTTTCGTTCCGAAGTTTTGGCCTTGGCCTGATTCTGGCAACCGTGCTGGTCTATTTGATCCTGGTCGCGCAGTTTAAATCATTTCTCGACCCGCTGCTGATTCTGCTGGCTGTGCCGACCGGGCTGACGGGTGTGCTGATCATTCTTTTTGCCACCGGCACCACGCTTAACATCATGTCGCTGATGGGTGTGGTGATGATGGTGGGCATCGTGGTGTCCAATAGCATCCTCATTGTCGAATTCACCAACCGGTTGCGTGAGGAAGGCCGGTCGTTGCGCGAAGCCGTTTCGCTGGCTTGCCGCGTGCGTCTGCGCCCGGTGTTGATGACATCGCTCGCCACGTTGATTGGTTTGATCCCGATGGCCACCAAACTCGGCACCGGCAGCGAAGCGTATGCGCCGCTTGCCCGCGCCATCATCGGCGGCCTGGCGGTGTCGGTGGTGTTGACGGTGTTCGTGGTGCCGTGCGCGTATTATATCCTCTACCGGCGGAAAGAGGCCCCGGCGAATCCTGCCGGTGAAACCATGCCTCCGGCGGTTCCGGCGCACTGAAGGTTAAAACCATGAAAAACGTTTCCCTCATTCTACTGGGCGGTTTGCTCGGCATAAACCTGGTCCTGGCGGACGGGACCAACACGTTGCTGACGCTGGCCGACGGCCAGGCAGTGGCCTTGCGCAATCATCCCCAGGTTGCCGAGGCCAATTACCGCGCCCTGGCCGCGGCGGAGGTGGTCAAGGAAACCCGTTCCGGATATTTCCCGACCGCCAATCTCTATGCTACCGCCGCCGGCGCGGAAGACAGCGATACGCGCATCCTCGCCGGCGGGTTGAACAATCCGAGTGTGCTTGACCGCGCCGCCGGGGGCGTTGAGGTCAGCCAGTTGATCACCGACTTCGGCCGCACGGCCAACCTCACCGCCAGTTCCAAACTTCAGGCGCAGGCCGCCAGCCAGAACGTCAACGCCACCCGCGAGCAGGTGTTATTGCAGGTGGACACCAGCTATTTTGGCGTGCTCCAGGCGCAGGCGGTGCTGCACGTCGCCCAGCAGACCTTGGACACACGGCAGTTGTTGGTGGATCAGGTCACCGCGCTGGCCACCAACAAGCTGCGGTCGGAACTCGATGTGAGCTTCGCGCAGGTCGAACTCGAGCAGGCCCGTCTGCTGCTGCAAAAATCCCGGAGCGACGCCGACGCCGCCATGGCCACGCTTTCGACGGCGCTGGGCTATCACGAATACCATCAATTCCAACTCGTCGAACAGCCGCTGCCGGACAAAGCCGCCATCAACGACGTTTCCGGGTTGATTCAAACCGCCCTGGCCGGGCGACCGGAGCTGCTGAGCCTGCGCAACGAGCATGACGCCGCGCTGCGATATGCCAGATCGCAAAGGGACGCGCGACTGCCAGCGATTGCGGCGGTGGGCGTGGCGGGTGACTCTCCCGATCACGACAGCCGGCTGCCGGACAATTATCTGGCCGGCGGGGTCCAGCTCAGTCTGCCGTTGTTTGCCGGCGGTCTCTACACGGCCCGCCAGCATGAGGCGGAACTGAAGGCGCAGGCTGAAGATGAACTCCTGCGTTCCTTGGAGGACATTGTGGTCCGGGACGTGCGCATCGCCTGGCTCAACGTCAATAATGCACGCGAACAGCTTCACACCACCGAGCAACTGCTCCAACACGCGGCGGAGGCCTTTGAACTGGCCGATGCCCGCTATCAGAACGGCATCAGTTCCATCGTCGAGTTGAGCCAGGCCCAGTTGAACCTGACCTCGGCGCAGATTGCGAACACCAACGCCCGTTACGATGTGCTGGTTCAGCAGGCAAATCTGGATTACCAGACCGGCAGGTTGCATTGATCTATTAAAGCCGTAAGGCAGGTTGGAAATTGATCTGGCTAAATGGCCGGTCGCAACCAGGCGGCCGCCGGCCTTCGAGATTGCCAAAGCTGAAAGCTTGATGGCATATAGGGCTGATGAAATTTCTGACTGAGCAGCTTTGGTTTGAAGTTCCGAATCGTCGCGGGTTCGTCAACATCACCGGTACGGTCGAGGAATTGGTCAGGAAAAGCGGGGTCCAGGAAGGCATCGGCCTGGTGAACGCCATGCATATAACGGCGTCGGTGTTCATCAATGACGCGGAAGACGGCCTGCTCCATGACTACGAAGTGTGGCTGGAAAAGCTCGCGCCGCACGCGCCGACTTCACAATACCAGCACAACCGCACCGGTGAAGACAACGCCGATGCGCACCTGAAGCGCCAGATCATGGGGCGCGAGGTGGTCGTGGCCATCACGAAGGGCAAACTGGACCTCGGCCCGTGGGAGCAGATTTTCTACGGCGAGTTTGACGGCCGCCGCCGCAAGCGCGTGCTGGTGAAAATCATCGGGGAGTGACGGTTCCCGAAGCGGGCCAATTGACGGCAGGGCTGGTTCGGCGGAATTTATCACCACGGAGTTTTGACATTTTCACTTCCAAAATAAAAAGGGCGGCCGAAGCCGCCCTTGGATATTTATTTCTCCGGTAATCGCCTAGCGCATGAGCCGGTAGAATTTGGTCGGGCTGTTTGCGTTGTTGGTGCAGGGACTGCCTGCGCCGGTTACGGTCGTGTACGGGCCGGTGACATTAGTTGAACATTGCAAGGAGAACACCGGGTTTTCCCAACACAGGATGGCATTGGTTCCAGCCGATTGGATGGTTAGAATGTCCACCACATCGGCAAACGAGAGGCCGATCTTCAGATCATTCACGGCCATCACTCCCTCGCCAGTCGCTTCACGGAGGGCATAGCTATAAATCTGGGCCAGGTTTGTGACCGTAGTGAAGTCGCCAGTATGGGTGTCCTGTTCGCTGGAGGGGTTGATCCAGATGGTCGAGAAACCGTTCGACAACACGAGCCGGGTGACCACGGTATAATTGGTGCCCAGGGCCAGATCGCGCGGAAATTGGCCGCTGGTGTTGGTGACGCCGGAACTATTTCCGATCCCGAGCCGGTAACTGCCGGCAGCCGCGTTCAAGGTGGATGCCCAGACACGTCCGAAAAATCCAAACGTGGTGTTGTCCTTGAAGTGCGCGAAGTAAGAACCGCTCTGTGTCGGCAGCGTGCTGAAGTTCACCTTGAAACTCGAATACAGCACGACGTTGTTGTTGGTTGGGAAAGGCTGCCCGATCAACAAGGCATTTACGTCTTCCGAGTTGTTCACCCCGTCAATGGTGACCTGCCCTGGAGCAACCTGCATTTGCCCAACGGTTCCACTGTGGTTCTGCCAGAAGCCCCCCGATTGCGAGATGATCGTGCCGCTGTTGACATAGTCAAAATAATCATTGAGGACAACATTGGTGTTTGGACGAACCGTGACCGGGATGGTCAGGGCCGTGCTCTTGGGAGTGGTCGGGTCGTTGTCGTTGACCGTGATGGTGATGGGGGCCACGCCCAGCTGATTGTGGGCACCGGCAATGGTCACGGTGCGATTGGCTCCACTGCCGCCAAAGCTGATATTGCCATCAGGGACAAGCGTGGTGTTGAGGGATGCTTCCGCCAGGGTGATGCTGCCCGGAGTGGCGTCATCGCCAACGGTGAATGGCAGGGTGATGGGCACATTTACCAATGTATTGGTGGGGATCAATCCACTGATGGTCGGCGGCTGGTTTTGCGGGACCGTGGTCACATTAAACCAGGTAGCTGCATACTCTCCGTTGCCGTCGGTCACGGTCACGAGAACCGGAGCCACACCGTCCACCCCTTTGGGCGTGATCGTCAGAGTGGTTCCGTTGACACTGGGATTATTCAGGACGGTCTGGTTAAGAGACAGGGCGGATACTCTGATGGAACCCGGGGTTTCAGCGTCACCAACGGTCAAACTAACATTGGTTGAAGTCTGGTCGAGCAGGGTCTGGTCGCCAATCGGATTGATGGTGGGCGGTGTGTTGGCACTGGTGATGGCGTCGCCGCTGATGGTCACCATATCGTAGCTGATCGTGCCCGATGGGTTGTACGTTGACGACGAGGAAGCGCCGATGTAGGTGGCATCGTTCGTATTCCCATAGTTCGCGGTGTTTTCGAATTCAGTCACGATACGGATGCCGAAATTGGGGTTGTTGCGGACCCCGGGGAACCCGGCGAGACTGAAGGTTTGTGGTTGAAAACTACCCGCCGTGATGATCTTTGAACTGGCGGGGAAATCAATGAAATCGGCGCCGTTGGTGGTGAATTGCAGCCGTTCATATTTGCTGGCCGTGGTGGTGGCGCGAACATCGTATGATACAGTCACATTTTTGGCCCCGACGGTGCTGACATTGAAGCGCACACCGGCGAGTTTGTTTGATACCGTTGCCAAGGGGTAGTTTTGCGTGCCCCAGCCGTTGTTATCCAAGCCTTCGCCGGTGGCGTTGTCTATGTCATTGCCGTCGGCGGCGGAGGGCGGCAGCACAAACGGCAAAACATTCACCGACGCGGCTGTGCCCGCACCATAGGTCGGCGCGGGTCCATTGGGATCAACATAGTTCCCGTTGAAATCCCAATAAGCCAGTGCTCCGCTGCTGGCCACCACCGTAAGGGCGGTGACGGAGCTGGTCACCGAGCCATAAGCATTGGTGACAATAACGAAGTAAGTGTTGGCATCGCTGCCCGCGAGTGAGGAAATGGAAAGGGAGCTGGTATTCGCGCCGGAAATCCGCCCGCCATTGTTTACCGGCGACCCGGCGCCCGGTGTGCCGGTGTACCACTGACAACCCACGGTTGGCGTGCCGCCAGCGCCCACCGTGAAGCGGGCGGTTGAATTCTGCAACAACGTCTGGCTGGGCGGCGGCTGGAAATTGATCGCCGGATCAACCACCGCCGTCAATGAAACGACGGCGCTGGTGGCGGTAAAGGTGGACGCGTTGGAAACGATCACCTGATAATTCGCCACGTCGGCCAGGATGACATTGGGCAGCGTCAGGGTTCCGAAGATGGTGTTGGTCGTCGTGACGGAAATTAGATTCGTGCTCGAACCGGTTTCCTTGAACCAAAAGTAAGTCAGGGGCGCATCACCCGCGGAATTCGTCACGGTAAACTGGACGATGTTGCCGGCGTTGGTTGCGATGCTTGATGGCGAAATGCTGGCGATGGTGGGCGGTACCACCACGGCGCAAGAATGAGTGGCCGTGAGACTGTTGCGCGGATTCGGGGCGGCAGTGGCAAAATCAGTGCCGTTGTTATCCAGATCAGTGCAGCCGCCGCTGGCGCGCTGGTCGGAGGTTGTGCTGCTTTGGACTGGAGCATTGGCGCCCCCTTCATTTGCGTTGGCAGTGGTGCCAAAGCCCACGAAGTCAACGATGGAACCTCCGGTTGGAGCGGCGCCGGTCAAGGCGGTTGAGCTGTTACACAGCGCCACCTTGCCTGCCGTGCCGCTCATGTTGCTTGGTGAGGCGGGCGAGGAATCCGCTGTGGGCAACCCACCGCCAACAGCTGCATTACTGGCAAGTTTGACCAGAAAATATCCGCCGGCTGGAATCTGTGTGCTGGTGGTGGCCAGTTTGTTCACGGCCCATGAAGTGCCAGTGGCCGATGCGTATTGGATGGACCAGTTGTTGACATCCACAGGCGACGTACCTCGATTGAAGACCACCACAAAGTCATTTGAGTAAGTCGCGCCGCTATTTCCACCGCCGCCATAAATTTCGGCGATAACAAGGCTGCTGGAACCGGTTGCCCACGCGCTGGCAACAGTGAGCCAGAACGTGGTGAGCACAGATGCGACGACGGTCAGTTTGAGGAATGATTTCAAGTTCATTTTCATGGTTCAAGTTTTGGGGTTGGCTGGTGAATTAAATCAGTTCGGAGTCGTTGGGGTGGGATACCAGTACATGGCGCGACCTTGAGACCACTCGAGACCGGCGTTATTGGCTTCGTTGGCGGTTCGCATAAAGTCGTTGGTTCGTACCGAGCGGAAACTGCCGTCGCACATGGCAAAACTGCCGCGCTTAAGATTGCCATGACGGGCGACGGCATATTGACCGGTCACAACCGACAAGGCGCTGTCGTTGGTTGCTGTATTCCCGTCCACTTCCGCGACAAACACGGTGTCAACCGGTTTTGGAATCGCGGAAAGTCTGGTCTGCAACACCCCGGTGGGGTTGCCTGTAGACGTAAAACGGGTGGACTTGTTGATGCACAGACGGCTGTTTTCTCCGTACATAAAATAGACATGATTGACGGTGAGCGGGCTGGTAAATCCGGCGGCAGGATTGGGTTCGGGTGCGCTGGGGCAGGAGAATATGCTTTGACTCCTGGGCGTGGGTTGATTGCCGGTCTTGTAAAGCTGGACCAGCGTAGGCTGGTTGATGCTGATCGGCACAACGTTGTACCAGGCATCCGCATTGCCGACACCGGGTGGTGAGGAATTGTTGATTGTTTTGGTGGTATCCCCTTCTTCCGGAACAAAATCACCGTTGTCGTCGGCGTACATTTTGAAGGCCAGCGACCATTGCTTCATGTTGTTCAGGCACGTAATGGATTGCGCCTTTTTCTTGGCTGACGCCAGCGCCGGCAGGATCAGCGCGGCCAGAATGGCAATGATGGCAATGACCACCAGTAATTCGATCAACGTGAACGCCCGCCGGGGCAACTGGCGATAGAAATGAGCAAATTTTCCATTATTCAATTTGCTACTTGTGTTCATAAAAGTCTTTTTTATTCGTGTTTCTACTTATTAATATTATCTTATCTGAGACTCATTATTTTTCAGATGTTCTGCTTAACAGTTTTGTCGCATGGATTCCTCTCGCCGGCAAGAACTTCCGCGAAAAGTTGTTCACATTTTCACTAAATTCACAAAGCCGTAACCTGTTTGACACGCCACTTGCGTTTAAAAGGCCGAAAGCGCATTTTCTCGGATGCAAAACGGAAAATTTCAAATGAAAATATATTGCTGGATATTGCTCATCGCCCTGGCTGCCGGACTGAGCGCCGCCGGGTCGGCACCGACCAATTCACCCGCCGCCGGCACCAACGAACCGGCGGCGGCGAAGGCTGAAGCCGGGACGATTCCGGACGCCACCCACAAGCCGGTGTTTGCAACGAACACCGTGACCATTGCGGGCCAGCGAGTGACTTACATTGCTGAAACCGGGATGTTGCCGCTGCTCAAGCCCGACGGAACCTCCCGCGCGTCGGTTTTTTATGTGGCTTACACACGGGTCGGCCGGACCAACCTGGCCGCCCGGCCGGTCACGTTTTGTTTCAACGGCGGGCCTGGCTCGTCGTCGGTGTGGCTGCATCTGGGCGCGCTCGGCCCGCGCCGCGTGAAGATGAACGAGGACGGCACGTTGCCGCCGCCGCCCTTCGGCCTGGTGGACAACGAGTATTCCATTTTGGACGGCAGCGACCTGGTGTTCATTGATCCGGTGGCCACCGGGTTCAGCCGCGCGGTCAAGGACGAAAAGGACGACCAATTTTTTGGCGATTCCGCCGATCTCGATTCCGTCGGCGAATTCATCCGGCTCTGGACCACCCGGCATGAGCGCTGGCTGTCGGCCAAATATCTTTGCGGCGAGAGTTACGGCGTCTTTCGCGCGGCGGGGCTTGCGGATCATCTGCGCTCGCGGTATGGACTTTATCTCAACGGCCTGATCCTCACCTCGGGCGTGCTGGATTTTGGCACGATCTGGGGGCAGACCGGGAACGACCTGCCATTCACGCTGGCTCTGCCGGCCTACACGGCGGCGGCGCAATTCCACAAAAAATTGCCCTCCGATTTGCAGCCGGATCTGACCAGGGCACTGGCTGAGGCGCGGAATTTTGCCCGGGGCGAATACGCTTCCGCTCTCCAGCAGGGCCGGTCGCTGCCCGCTGACGAGCGTAATAAAATCGTCACCGAACTCGCCCGGCTCACCGGCTTGAAACCGCAGGTCATCGAAGACTGCGATTTGCGGATTGACCCGGGTGTGTTTCGCAAGCAGCTCCTGCATGACGAGGGATTGATTCTGGGCGCCTACGATGCACGCATCACCGGACGCGATGCTGATCCGGCCTCGCCAACCCCTGATTTTGATCCGTCCTACGCGGCGACGCTTGGGCCGTTTTCCGCGGCGATGAATTCCTATGTGCGCGAAGAACTGAAATTTGCGGACGATTTGCCCTACGAAATGATCGCCGGCGTCCAGCCCTGGGATTATGGCGTCCGCAACAATTACGCCAATGCGAGCGACAGGCTCGCGGCCACGATGAATCAAAATCCGTATCTGCGCGTCCTCGTGCTGGGCGGGCGGTGCGACCTGGTCTGCCCGATTGACACCATGCGTCACGCGCTGGACCACATGCAGCTCGCCGCCGATTATCGCGCGAACATCACCTATGCCGAGTTTGACGCCGGCCACATGATGTATGTCAACCTGCCGGACCTGCAAAAACTGCAGAAGGACCTGGAAACTTTTTTGAAGCCGTGATTTTAAGGACGCGCTTGAAAGCCGTCCGCGCACCATTTATTCATGGACGCGGATCAATGTCTTGATGGCATGGTTGCCGGCGGCCATGGATCGGAACAGTTCCGGCAGTTGCGTCAGCGGACATTCGCCGTCCACAAAATCCGCCGAGCAAATCACGCCCGCTTCGATAAATGCCAGCGCCTGCCGGATGGTTCGGGGCGTGTGATGGAAACTCGCCCGCAAAGTCAGGTTGGAATAGTGGATGAGCGTGGTGTCGAGCGTGATGCTGGCACCGGACGGGCAGCCGCCGAAGAAATTCACCACGCCGCCCTTGCGCACCAGATGCACCGCCGCCTCCCAGACCGCCGGCTGGCCGACGGCCTCAATCACCGCGTCGAAATGCGTCCGGGTGGCTCCGCGGACTTTGGCGACCAGTCCGCCGCCATCGCCGATATCAATGATTTCATCCGCCCCGAGCCGGCGCGCAGCCTCGAGGCGCGCCGGACGACGGCCGGCGACGGCAACGTGGCAGCCAAGATTTTTTGCCAGCGCGACGAACATCAATCCGATCGGCCCGGCGCCGAGAACCAGCACGTTCTGCCCGGCGCGGAGTTGCGAGTCCTGGATGCCCTGGACGACACAGGCGAGCGGTTCGACGAGGGCGGCGTCACGGAAATGGGTTTCCGGTTTGAGGCGCAATAAATTTTTTTGGACCAGCCGCGCAGGCACGGCAATGGACTCGGCGTAGGCGCCGTTGAGAAACAGCAGGTCTTCGCAAAGGTTTTCCTGGCCGGCCTGACAATGAAAGCAGCCGCCGCACGGAGCGGAATTCGCCACCACGACGCGGTCGTCCAGTTTCCAATCCAGCTTCGAGCAACCTGCTCCCAATTCCGAAATCACACCGGCGAGCTCGTGACCGAAGACGGCGGGCGGCACAATCATCCGGGCATGGTAACCGCGTTTGAACACCTTCAAATCCGTGCCGCAGGTGAGCGCGGCCTCGATGCGGATGCGGATTTCACCCGGCTGGAGCGCGGGCGTCGCGATATCTTCAATCTGAATTTTTTCCTTCCCGTGCAGGATGGCGGCTTTCACGCGGGCAGTTTATTCGCAGGAACGGACAAAGCGAAGCCGAGTTTTTAGCCCTGTAAACCATGAAATTTCACATGGCATTGGCACCAGCAAAATGCCCGCAAACAGGAGGATTCGTCCGTTGATCTCGCCGGGACCGGTGTCGGTTGGCGGAATTCTATTGGACGGAACGAATGCGCCAGAAATTGTTCCTGGCTGGGTCCGGCGTGTTGGTGAACAAGAGCACCCCGTTTGCGTCGGTGGAATTGGTCAATTGTGGCACCCAATTGGGCGGCGCCAGGCTGAAGGAACGGTCCAGCGCATAACTCGATTGGGCGTTGCCGATGAAGGACAATTGCATGTCGCCCGTCCCCAAAAGCTGGCCGGAGATTTGATTAAAGCCCGGCGGCACACTTGAACCGGCCAGAATCTGCTCGGGATAGATGCTCTGGTTGTAAGTGCCGTCGCCCAACTGTCCGTTGTGGTTGTTGCCCATGGCCCACAGGCTGCCGTCAGTTTGGAGGAACAGGCTGAAAAAGTCTCCGGTAGCAATTGCCATGACGTTGCTGGCCACAATTTGTTCGGGAAAGTTGGTATTGTAATTGCCGTTATCGGTGGTGCCGTCGCCCAACTGGCCATCTTCGTTGTCGCCCATGGCCCACAGGCTGCCATCACGCTTGAGAAACAGGCTGAAGAAGCCTCCGGCGGCAATGGCCGTGACATTGCTGGTCACAATCTGCTCAGGCAGGTTGGTCTGGTTGTAAGTGCCGTCGCCCAACTGGCCATCTTCGTTGTCGCCCATGGCCCAGAGACTGCCATCGCTCTTGAGAAACAGGCTGAAGTAGCCTCCGGCGGCAATGGCCGTGATGTTGCTGGACACAAGCTGCGAGGGCCGGTTGGTCTGGCTTAACTTACCCAAGCCCAATTGGCCGGAATAGTTGTAGCCCATGGCCCAGAGACTGCCGTCGCGCTTGAGAAACAGGCTGTGGTATTCCCCGGCGGCAATGGCCGTGACGTTGCTGGCCACAATCAGTTCCGGGACATTTGTATTAAAATTTCCATGGTCAGTGGTGCCGTCGCCCAATTCACCGTCAGCGTTGTTACCGGTAGCCCACAAACTGCCGTCACGCTTAATAAACAAGCTGTGTCCACCTCCGGCAGCAATGGCCGTGACATTGCTGGCCACAATCAGCTCGGGAAGGCTGGTGTTGTTGTAAGTGCCGTCACCCAATTCGCCATCGCCATTGTAGCCCATGGCCCAGAGACTGCCATCGCTCTTGAGAACCAGACTGTGGTTTTCCCCGGCGGCAATGGCCGTGACGTTGCCAGTGACAATCTGTTCGGGAAGGTTGGTATTGTTATTGTCGTTATCAGTGGTGCCATCGCCCAGCTCACCAGAGCCATTGTCGCCCATGGCCCAGAGACTGCCATCGCTCCTGAGAAACATGCTGTGGCCGCCTCCCGCGGCAATCTTGGTGACGGTTTGGGCTCCGCTGGTAATTGCCTGCGGCACCAGCACACACAGCAGACAGATTAACTTCAGACCATGAGGTGTTTTCATTACGCATTAGCGATGCATAAATTATTCCACACGCGCAAGCATTAATATTAATAGCCACTCCAACTGCCGCGGATGACACCCTTGGATTGCGGCGTGAGCGGCGGCAGCCCGGCTTGCCGGGTGAAATTCGTGTCGAAAGCCCAACTGCGGGCGGGGGCATCGTAGTAATTGCCGGTTTGTTGCCAGCTGTTGGTCGCGTATTGGCTGGGGAACATGACCACGACTGAACCGTTCCAATAAAAGGGGCGGGTACTGCCCCAAGACTCCAGCGTGCGGAAGAAATTTTCCACCCCGCCGCTGTACGCGCCATTGGTGGACCGGACGATGCCGGCAAGGCAGGCGGCGTTGACGGTGGTGTCGGATGATGCGGCTGGTTTTTTGGAAGTAACACTATCCTTCCAAGAGGCAGACAGGATGGTAAGGGCATCGCCCATGAGCCCGGCTGGCCAGGTGTAAGTGGTGCTGTTCTGGTTAAGAGACGATCCGGAGGAGTTTTGATAGTTATAGTCGCCCCACACATATATTGGCATTGGCGTAGCAACGGTAAAACCCCAAGACGATGGCAACATTCCTCCGTCGGTGACTCGCACGGCCGGGAGGACTGTGCCGGTCAAGGGGACACTGTTATAAACATAAATTGAGTCAATGGGATGGGATTTGTGGGTTGAGAGGGAGCAGAGGGTGT
>Ga0265338_10002668_pt1 | contig 26218 bp, 25 predicted proteins | sample 42126metaG_FD_193579 | JGI IMG/M metagenome (GOLD analysis project Ga0265338, IMG submission 193579) | Rhizosphere microbial communities from Carex aquatilis grown in University of Washington, Seatle, WA, United States - 4-21-26 metaG | ecosystem: Host-associated > Plants > Roots > Rhizosphere...
GAAGTCCGGCGTCTTGTCCATCGGCACAACGGCGTTTTCGGCAATCGCCTTCGCCGTCGGCGGGCCGGGTTCAATATAGATGTATTTGTCGCCGAGGGCGCCCTGTGTTTTCACCGATGCCATTGAGCCTTCGGTGACGCGGTTTTCGACGGCCTTCTGGAGCGTCAGCAAAACTTCAACTTCGGGGCTGTTCGGAATAAAATTGATCTCTTCTATGTTACCGACCGGAACGCCGCTCAACGAGACAACGCTGCCTTTGCCGAGACCCTGAACCTGATTTGTGTGGATTTTTAAAGTGTACGTGCGCGAGAAGAAGAACTTATCTCCGCCCAGCAGAATCACGGACAAGCAGAACAGGACCAACCCGATGGCGGCGAAGATTCCGACCTTAATTTGGTGGGACATTGTGGTTTCCATCGCTAGCCTCCGTCCTGTCCATTGATGAATTGCGCAATGGGCCCGTCTTTGTGTTTGATCAAGTCGTCGACGCGACACTCGTCTTTGACACGTCCGTCGCCGAGCAAGACGAAGCGGTCGCAGACGGCTTCGGCGGTAGGCATATCGTGGGTCACGAAAACCGAGGTCACGCCGGTAGCCTTCAGGCGCAGCACGATCTCGCGGATCTTCAGAGTATTATATGGATCCAAGCCCGCGGTTGGCTCGTCGTACAAAATCACTTTCGGTTTGATCATCATGGAGCGGGCGAGGCCCACGCGCTTTTGCATTCCGCCGGAGAGTTCGGCCGGCAATTTATCCATGGCTTCGAGCAGGCCGAATTCGTCGAGCTGGATGCGGATCCGCTCGCGGATCGCGCTTTCGCTCATATCTGTGTGTTCGCGCAGGGGATAGGCGAGGTTTTCGTAGACCGACATCGAGTCGAAGAGCGCGCCATTTTGGAACACGTATGCGACTTGTTTGCGGATCTCGATCAGTTCGTTTTCGTTAAATTTCGAGATTTCTTGGCCCTCAATCCAAATTTCGCCCTTGTCGGGGCGCTCAAGGCCGATCAAGCTGCGCAACACCACGGATTTTCCAATTCCGGAACCGCCGACGAGACCGACACATTCGCCGCGCTCGACTTTGAAACTCACGTCCTTATGGACGGGCCTTCCGTCGAACGACTTGCCGAAATGTTTCACGTCGATTACAGCCATTGTTCGAGCACCCAGAAAAATTTTGTCAAAAAGTAATCACCGACAAGAATACAAATGGAAGACGTCACTACGGATCGCGTGGTCGCATTGCCCACGCCTTGCGTACCGCCCTTGACGCTCAAGCCGTAATAACAGGCCACAGTCGAGATGATCAACGCAAACACCGGCGTTTTTCCGAGTCCCGACAAGAGGTCGGGAAGCCACAGTGTAGTGAGGACTTTCTGCACATAGAACACGGGGTCGAGGCCGAGATCGTGCGCGCCGACAAGCAGGCCGCCGATGACGCCGATGAAATTCGCCGCTGTAGCGAGAATGGGGATAGCGATGAACGCGCCAAGCACGCGCGGGATCACGATTTTCTTGATCGGCGAAGTGCCTAGGGCGCGAATCGCGTCGATCTGCTGAGTCACTGTCATCGAGCCGATTTCAGAAGTGATGCCGGCGCCGACGCGTGCCGCGAGCATGATGCAGGTGAATACGGGACCCATTTCGCGCAAGATCGAAATGGAAACTATTTTCGGAATATAGAGTTTACCGCCGAACTTTTCGAGGCCGAGCCCGAACTGCAGCGCCATCACCATGCCGGTCGAGCCGGCCGTGACGAAAACAAGCGGAATAGAACGAATGCCAATTTGATAAATCTGTTCGATGAGGAGGCCGAAGTACAGCGGCGGCTTTAAGAGTTCGCGCAGAACCTGTTGACCGAGGATGGCTGTGCCACCGAACAATTTGATAAATTCAATACGGGATGCAGCTTTCATGGAACGCGGAACCCTTCGATGAATTTGTCGAACGCGGCGTGGTCGCTGTCAAATGCGTGGGCGACGCCAACGTAGCTGAGGATGTAAATGCAATCGTCACGTTTGAACGCGAGCATATCGATTTTACTGGCGATGCCGTCGACTTTTCCGGCCACCAAGGCGCGGCGGCCTTCGCGGCCCTCGATCGTCGGACTTTCTTTCTTTTCGGTTTTCATTTCGGTCAGGCCGCCCATGGCGGTTTGCAGAACGCTATCGAGGCTCGGATCGTTCTCATCCTGGCAATCGCTGATGTAGCTGATCAAATTGCCGGTCTTCGGATTCTTCCACGCGCCGTCGACGTCGTGGCGATTTTCCGATTCGAAAGGATTCGTCGGAGCGTTGTACTTAACGCCCGTCGCGCGTTTCTCCGCTTTCGTGGCAAGGCTGACGCTTACGCAGCCTGCGAAGAAGAGCGGAATAATTGTGGCACTCAAAGTTGAAAATCTCATGGCAGTCGGCCCTTTGTCGAAACACTCCGATGTATGCAATATCATTTCGGAGTATCCGGAAATCCTCTCAAGGTCGTGTCAGCAATTTGTCGTGAAAAATGAGAATCTGACGAAACCGACTAGACCTTGATCCCTCCCGCAACAGGTAAATAGTCGGAAACGCGAGAGATGTCTAGCTGGCATCATTAGTGCTTTACCTCCATGTGGACCACTCTCATTTTGCGGGGGCATGTTTTGACAGGACGTCGAGACACTTGGACATCAGCATGCGTGAACACGGCTTTAGGCTGTGCACTTTTTTTCGGCAATTCAATTGCCGTCGCGCAAACGTCGAAATCCCCCGTCCAGGCTGACATCTCGCATCTAGGTGACACTGCACACCTCGAATTCAAAGGCCTTAAGAACTGGCACTATGACATGCAAAAGGCAGGTCCGAAGAAAATTACGCTTAACATTCCCGCTGTCTCAGAAGAAAGCATTGCGCGCCTCAAAGGGTTCAATGACGGTTTGATTGACGCCGTTTCCGTCGACAAACACGGCGAAGATGGAACTTACAACATAACATTTACGCTCAGCCAGTCAGACGTCGAGTCTTTCGATTACCTAACCGACGAACCTTCGCGTTTGATCATCGATTTCTACAGGAAGACGGATCAGACCAAAGCCCAAACGGCGTCGAACCGCAAGCCTGCGAAGAAAAAGACCGCCAAGAAAAAGCCTGTAGAGCACGCGAAAACTTCGGACGGCTACCAGACGGTGGAAACCGAAGCGCAGCAAGACGCTGCCGGCCGCAAGCCCGCGGGTGACGAATTTCTAGTGGCCGACAAACCTGAGACTCCCGAGGATACGAAGCTGCACTTCGGAATTTTCGATGGCGGCGACGACAACTACGACCGCTTCCGCATCAAAGACTACGAGATCAACGAGAACGCGATCATCGCTTCGCGCCAGAATGTCTACTTGCCGTTCCCGATGCTCAAAATGAAAGTCAGCCAACTCGACAAGCTGATGGAGCAACAGCCCGAATACATTATTCACCCTAAAGAAACGCGCGAGAATAAAGAAGCGCGCCTCCTCCTGACCTTGTGGCAGCGCAAACGCTACGCGGTGTTCTTAAAGACCTACGATTACTTCATGAACAAATATCCCGATACCGATTATGCCGAGATCCTGAAAAGCGTAGCCGCCAGCGTGCACTTGGGCCGGTGGAAAGAGACGGGTAATCCGGCGGAATTCGACGATGCGCGGGCGATTTATGGCGAATTGGTGCAAAAGTACAAAGCATCGCCGTTGCGCGAGCACAATTATTTGATTCTCGGATTTGCGCAAATGGAGCGCGGAGACGCCCTCAATACCTTGCAGACATTCGAGGGCTTTTTGAAAACCTACCCCACGTCGCCCGAAATTCCGACGGTGCGCAAAGCCATCGCCGAGGCGTATTTGATTTTGCGCAAATACGACGAGGCGCTGGACCAATATAAGACTATCATCAAAGACTTCCCGAAAACCGAGCATGCCCGCGAGGCGCGTTACCGCATCGGCGACGTGGCCTTCGCGAAAGGCGATTTCACGCAAGCGATCCGCGAATATGAATCGGCGATCAAAGATTTGCCGGCGGATGAGAAAGTGTTCCCTAACGCCGACTTCAATATGGCCGAAGCGCGCTTTCAACAAAAAGATTTCAAAAAATCTCTGAATAACTATGTGCAGTTCGTGGATTTGTACCCGACCCACGGATACGGAGGGTACGCCCTGACCCGCATCGGCGAATTGCTCGGCGTTTTGGGTGCCGATCAGCGCCGGGTGATGGGCGCCTTTCTGGAGAGCTATTTCCGTTTCCCCAATCATCCGGGCGCAAAGGTCGCACGCATCCGCATGCTGAGCCAGCAGATGAAGGGCATGAAACCGAAAGAGTTAAAGAAAGCAGTCGAAGAGATTAACGAAGCCGCCGATAAATTGGATCTTCCGGAGATCAAGGAATTTACGACGATCATGTTGGCAGAAGGCCTCATGCACCGCGGAGAATACAAGACCGCCATCGGCGATTTAATCGCCTACTACCAGAAGAACCCGACCTCGAATCATTTGAACAGCTTCAAGAGCCGGATCTTACGCAACATCGCCAACGAAATGCGGGACGAGGTCGAACGCGGCGATGTGATGCAGGCACTGTCTTTCTACAGCCAATATGAAAACACGTGGTTGAAAAATTCGGACCGCATCGATGTGCCGTTCTTCCTCGGTCAAGCTTACGAGAAAGCCGGTGCCTTTTCGGAAGCACAGAACATTTACCGTCAAGCCCTCGAGCGCCGCATGGGAATCGTCGGTACCGAAGTGGAAAAGGAAAAGAAAGTGCAGGAGCACCTGCCATCCGTGGCGAGCTTGCACTTACGCTTAGCTGCAACAATGGCGCAAGACCGCGACTATATCGGGGCTCACCAAGAACTGAAAGCGATCGGCGAGAATGTCGATCTTTTGCCGGCGGAAACCGTCGAGCGCGTACAGCTGTCGGCTTTGATCGCCGAACAGCGTAACGACTATAAGCGCGCCCGCGAAGCTCTAGCCGAGCTCGCGCAGAAGTGGCAAGGCGATCCCGCGCTGGTGGCGCCCGTCCATTTGAAACTCGCCCAGACATTGAACAAAATGGGCGATTATAAGCAGGCCATCGCTCACGCCGACAAGGTTCTCGCCAGCGAAGGCGGCGAGACACCCATTCCCGACAAAACCGTGGTTGACGCCTTGACCGCGAAGGCCGAAGCGGAGCTCGGAGAAAAGAAATCCTTAGCGGCCGTAGAAACCTATCAAAAGCTGCTCGATCGGTTTGAAGGCAAAATGCCGCTCGCGAATGTGCGTTACAAAGTCGGCCAAATTCTCTTTGATCGCGGCGACCTGAAAGGCGCCGAAGAAGTGTGGAAGCACCTCGAAGGCAGCCAGAACGACCTCCTCTGGAAGCTCGGTAAAGAGAAGCTCGACGAATCCAAATGGAAAGATGATTACAACAAATACATGAACCGTATTCCCGCGATGGCCACAAGCGGCTCCGAGAAGGAGAATAAACAGTGAGTTCAGGCAAGATCGATATAATTCACAGTGCCGATCCGCGCATGAAGAAGATCTATGAAGTCGCCGAGAGCGTGGCGGTCAGCCGTGCTTCTATTTTGATTACCGGCGAGAGCGGAACAGGCAAAGAGTTGTTGGCGCGCTTGATTCACGCGAAGAGCCCGCGCGCGACCCGCCGTTTCGTGGCCGTCAACTGCGCCGCGGTTCCGGAAGGTTTGCTGGAGAGCGAATTGTTCGGTTATGAGAAAGGCGCCTTCACCGGTGCGGATCAGCGCCGCGCCGGAAAATTCGAACTCGCCAATGACAGCACGTTTTTGTTGGACGAAATCAGCGAAATGGCCCTTCCGCTCCAGGCGAAACTTTTACGCGTGTTGCAGGAGAGCGAAGTCGAGCGTCTCGGCGGCAACGGTCCAGTCAAAGTGAACGTGCGCATTATAGCGACAACCAACCGCAGCCTTGAGAAGATGGTAAAGGCCGGCGAATTCCGTGAAGACTTGTATTATCGTTTGAATGTGATTCCGCTGGCGATCCCGCCTCTGCGCAGCCGCCCGCTCGACATCGAAAATCTCGCCCAACACTTTTCGGCCTTGTCGGCCGCTGAAAACGGCTTGCCCGAAAAAGCACTGACCGCCGAGGCGATGGGCAAACTCAAAGCTTACCGGTGGCCGGGAAATGTGCGCGAGTTGCAAAACGTGATTGAGCGCAGCGTCCTTCTGGCGACCGATGCCGAAGTCAGTGCCGAGCAGATCCTTCTCCCTGAAGAAGAAGTCGCTCAAGGTTCGGAGCACTCCTTCAATCCCGGGATGACCGTAGGCGAGGCCGAACGCTTGCTGATTATGAAGACTTTAGACTTTACCGGACAAAACCGCACGCGCGCGGCGGAGATGCTGGGAATCAGCATCCGCACTTTGCGCAATAAACTAAACGAATACAAAGGGGCGATTTCCCATGAAATCGATGTTTGATAAGACCACAGACGCGCTCGCGGCGTCGCTGAACTTCCGCACTTTGCGGCAGAACGTGACGGCGAGCAATTTGGCGAATGCCGAAACGCCTGGCTATAAGGCTAAGGTTGTAGAGTTCGAGGACGCACTGGCACGGGCGATCGATATCGAAGGGATCAATAAGGCCGATAACCTCGACCCCGACCACATCGCCATGGGCACGGGCTCGATCTCGCGCGCGAAGGCTGATGTTTACGACAATCCCGACGTGAATGTGACTAACGACCAGAACACCGTCGATCTTGAGAAGGAGATGGCGACTCTTCAAGAAAACTCGATCTTGTACAAAGCCGCGCTCCAGCTGATCAACAAAAAGCTGGGCGCGCTCCGTTACGCCGTCACAGAAGGCGGTAGATAATGAGCTCGAATGATTTCGCGACGGGACTGAGGGTTTCGGCAAGCGGTTTGAGCGCGCAACGTATGCGCATGAACACGATTTCCTCTAACATCGCGAATATCAACACGACCCGCACGCCGGAAGGCGGCCCGTATCGCCGCAAAGACGTCGTGTTCGAGAGCATGCCGGACGCGCGTAACTTCGGCGAGTTGGTCACGGGTCCCCCGAACGACAATATCCAAAGGGTTCAGGTGACCGACGTTTATGTGGATCAGAATGGTGTGGATCTTCGCTATGAGCCGGATCATCCGGATGCGAATCCGGAAGGCTACGTAGCCTATCCGAAGATCAACTTGATGGAAGAGATGGCGAACATGATTCAAGCCACTCGCGGATACGAGGCTAACGTCTCGGCAATCCAAGCTTCGAAGGATATGGCCTTAGGTGCGTTGGAAATTGGGAAGTGATCTTTTTTCCTATGGGTAGGCAAAAAGGTTCTGCTAACATCATAGTATAGAGGGAAACACGCCATGGATGGCTTGACGATCTCAAATGCGAACACGCTGCTCGACCGCGGGCAGACGATGAAGGAAATTCGAGATTCCCAAATGCAGACGCCTTCGGCGGCAGTGGGACCCTCGCAAGAAGCGCCGAAATCTTTCGCCGACACTCTCAAAGACGCTGTCAACAACGTCAATCAAGCGCAGCAGATTTCCGACATCAAAATGCAGGAAATCGCAACGGGCAAGAATCACAATATTCCCGAAGTCATGATCGCCGCTGAGAAAGCGGACATCTCTCTCAAATTGATGGTGCAAGTCCGTAACAAGATTATCGAAGCGTACCAAGAAATCATGAAGATGCAGGTGTAAGTAAATGAATAAGCTCCTGAGTCACTTAGTCGTACAGTTCCGCCAGTTCTACAAGAACCTCACACCCGTGAAGCGCTTGTCGATCTTGGCCGCAACTGTCATCAGCGCGGTCGCCCTCGTGGTGGTCGGCATGATGCTCTCGGGCAGCAACTATGCGCCGCTGTTCACGAATGTTCCGCCGGATCAATTGCCGCAGGTCGTAGATCAACTGCAAAAGCGCAATATTCCGTTCAAGCTTTCCGACAACGGCACCACGATCTTGATCTCAAAGGAGCTCTTGCATTCCACCGAGATGGCGATCATGACCGAACTTGGCGGCGCCAAGGTCGGACATGTCGGTCTCGAACTTTTCGACAAGCAAGATTTCGGGCAGACCTCATACGCGCAAAAGATCAACTACCAGCGCGCCCTGCAGGGCGAGTTGATGCGCTCGATTAATACGTTGAGCGCGGTGAAAGAGTCGAAAGTCATCTTGGCTCTACCGGCAAAGAAGACCTTCCTCGAAGAGGGCGGCCAGCCGTCGGCCTCCGTGGTCCTCAAGCTGCATCCCGGAAAAACCCTGACGCCGGATCAGGTGCGCGGCATTACGTTCCTCGTTTCAAGTGCCGTCGAAAATCTTGAACCTGAAAAAGTAACCGTTGTCGACGAACGCGGCAAGATTCTCTCGAAGCACTATGGCGCCGACAGTGCCGCTTCGGGTGAATTGATTGAAATGAAACAGAAGATCGAAGAGGACGTTGAAGAACGCATCGAGTCCGTTGTCAGCAAAGTCGTCGGCGCCGGCAAAGTCATTGCCAGGGTCGACGCCTCATTGAATCCGCGCAGCAGCAGCATGGTCGAAGAGGAAGTCAATCCCGACGCGACCGCACTGAAATCGCAACAAACCGAAACCGAACTGCTCGACGGTGCCCGCCAAAATCCGACGGGTATACCGGGTACGCGCTCGAATCTCCCGGGCGCCGAAGACACAGGCACGGTCGGCTTTAAGCAAAATGTTAACAAAGAGCTCAAGCAATCGAATTACGAAGTACCGAAGACGGTCCGCAATATCAAAGAGGCTGCGGGCGGCGTAGAGCGGCTCAGCGTGGCGGTGTTGGTTGATGGCAACCTTAAGACGACCACGGACAAAGACGGCAACGTGAAGGAAGAGTGGGTGCCACGCTCGCCCGAGGAAATGAAGAAACTCGAAGCGGCGATTAAAGGCACCATTGGTTTCAATGCCCAGAGGGGCGACACCGTCACGGTTGAAAATATCGCGTTCCAAAAGGAAGATTTCTCCGAGGCCGAGAAACTGCTGACGACACTCGAGCGCAAAAAGCTACTCCAGAGTGCAACCAAATGGCTGATGTTGGCGTTGGCGATGTCGCTGATGTTCTTCGTCGTCGTTAGACCTTTCATGAGATGGATCACTGACAGTTTCCAGGACACGGTCGAAGACATGTTGCCGAAGACCATCGAGGAGCTCGAAGAGCTACAGTCGGTCGACAATTCTTTGCCCGGCATGAGCGGGGCGCTGCCGATGCTCGAAGAGTCGCTTGATCCCGATAAGGCGGAGAGCGAGTTGTTGAAAGAACGCATCATGAACTTGATGGAGCTGGATTCCGAAAAGGCGGCCGGCGCCTTTAGCTTATGGCTCTCGAGGAGGGACACTTGAGCGCTGGAACGATTCGCCTCAACCGGCTTGAGAACGTAAAGTATGAGGATCTGCGCGGTTTTGACAAAGCCGCGATTCTCATTAACTACCTCGGCCCGGAATCGGCCAAAAAACTGTTCAAGTTCGTGGATGACGGTGACGTGCGCAAGCTGCTCAGCGTGATGCAAAAGTATCGCATCGTGCCCGTCGAAGTGACCAAGCGCGTTTTGGAAGAATACTACGAAATGGTGAGTGAGTCGGCCGAGTACATCTTTTCGGAGGCGAGCACTTCGAAAGAAACGATTATCGACGCGGTCGGTGAGGAACGCGCCCGCGGCATCCTCGGGCACTTGAACGCGGCTTCGCCCGCGGCCCGTAACCTTGAGTCTCTCGAGCTGGTCGACGCCAAATCGCTTTCGAACTTCCTCATCAACGAGCACCCACAGACGATCGCCGTGATCTTGGCGCATCTTGAGCCTGAGAAAAAGGGCGAGGTATTGAAGCGCCTGCCCGAATCTTTGCAAGCCGAAGTTGTGTTGCGTCTGAGTAACCTCGATCACGTGGCGCCGGAACTGATCGCAGAGGTCGACCGGGTGCTTAAGCAGGAACTATCGACGCTCGGAACGGTCGAGCAGGCCTCTCTCGGCGGCGTGCAGCCGGTCGCCGAAATGCTCAACGTCATGGACAAGAATACGGAAACTGCGATCATGTCGCGTATCGAAGAAAAAGATCCGATTCTCGCGGAAGAGATCCGCAAACTCATGTTCGTCTTCGAGGACATCTCGAAAATCGACGACAAGGGCATCCAGACGATGCTCAAAGAGGTTCCGAACGACAAACTCCTCCTCGCCCTCAAAACGGCGAACGAAGAGATCCGGACCAAAATTTTCAAGAATATCTCCCAACGTGCGGCGAAACTTCTACAGGAAGATTTGCAGAATATGGGTCCGGCCCGTCTCTCCGATGTCGAGGGAGCGCAGGTCGAGATCGTCAACATCGCTCGCCGTTTGGAGCAAGAGGGCAAGATTCTTATCGCCCGCGGTGGTTCGGAAGACGCACTTGTATAGTAAGAAGGGATTGCTCGAGTGGCATTAGAGAAGCCCATAATCAAAGCGGAAGTTGCGGGCAGCACCACGTTCGACTACAAGCCGCGTGAATTTTCTGTGGGGACCACCTCCGTCGCACGGGATTACCTCGACGAAGACACTTTTCGTTCGCCCGATTTCAAAATTTCGGAGCTAGTGGCCAAACAAGCCGGTATCTCGCAACTTGAAAGTGAAGCGCATCAAGACAAGATCAACAACCTAGTGCTTGAGCGCCTGCGGGAAGTGCAAGAGAAGGCTTATAACGAAGGTTATGAGCTCGGTTTGATCGAAGGGACAGAAAAGGCGTTCCAAGAGGCGAAGACCGATTTGACGGGAAAAATGAATGCGCTCGAAAGCGTGTTGAAGACCATTGAAGAGATCAAAACCCGTTTGCTCATCGACAACGAGGCCGAATTCATCAAGCTGGTATTCGAGGTCGCCAAACGCATCGCTCTCCGCGACATCGAAGGCAATCGCGAAGCGGCATTAGAAATGATCAAGAACGTTGTCGGCGAGACACAGGCCGACGAGAGGGTCGTCGTGCGCCTCTCGACTGAAGATCATTACTTCCTTGAAACCTTGCAGGACAAAAGCGGACAGCGCATCGAATCGCTCCAGCGCGTGAAATTCGTCAGCGAAGACAATATTAAATCGGGCGGCTGCCTAATTGAGACCGAGTACGGCAGTGTAGACGCCACGGTCGAAGAGCGGGTTGAGCGGGTGTGGCAGACGCTCCTCGCGAAGATCCCCCAACACGCGCCCGGCCCGAAAAAAGAATAATCCATGAGCGCGTTGAACTTTTCAAAATACGAACGGGCACTCGAAACCGCCCAACTCACCAAGGACATCGGCAAGGTGACCCAGGTGACCGGATTTTTAATTTCGGGTTACATTCCGGAAGTTTCTATCGGTACCGTGTGCGAGATTTTTCCGAATTCGGGCGCGCCGAGTTTCTTGAGCGAAGTGGTCGGCTTCCGCGACCGCGAAGTGCTGCTTATGCCACTCGGTGAGATGCGCGGTCTCGGCTTGGGTTCGACGATTCTGGTTCGCCGTCACATGGCGACGGTGGGAGTCGGCGAGGGCCAACTTGGCCGCGTCGTGAATGGACTTGGTGAGCCCATCGACGGCAAAGGCGATATTTTTACGACGGAAGAAGTTCCGCTCTATGCCGAGGCCGGAAATCCTCTCAATCGCCCGCCAATTCGCGAGGCGATGAGTCTCGGCGTGCGTTCCATAGACAGTTTGATCACACTTGGCAAAGGCCAGCGTGTGGGAATCATGGCCGGTTCCGGTGTCGGTAAGTCGGTGCTGATGGGCATGATGGCGCGCAACTCTCAAGCGGACGTAAATGTCATCGCGATGGTGGGAGAGCGCGGCCGTGAGGTGCGCGAGTTTATCGAGCACACCCTGGGCCCGGAGGGGCTCAAGCGCTCGGTGGTCGTCGTAGCGACCAGCGATCAAAGCGCGCTGATTCGTACGCGTGCCGCTTTTGTGGCGACGACGATTGCTGAATATTTTTGCCAACAGGGCAAAGACGTACTGATGATCATGGACTCGGTGACGCGTTTTGCAATGGCGCAGCGGGAAATCGGTCTGAACGTCGGCGAGCCGCCCGCGACGAAAGGGTACACGCCGAGCGTGTTCTCGCTTCTGCCAAAGCTGCTCGAACGGGCCGGCAATTTTGAAAATAAAGGCAGTATCACGGGTCTGTATACGGTTCTCGTCGAGGGCGACGACATGAATGATCCGATCGGAGACTCCGTCCGCTCGATCGTCGACGGACATATCGTACTGACACGGACGCTGGCACAACGCGGGCATTTTCCCGCGGTTGACGTTTTGCAAAGTACATCGCGGGTTATGCGCAATGTGGTCTCACCGGAACACTTCCAGCAGGCGATAGGTGTGCGCGAAATGATGGCCGTGTACCGCGAGGCCGAAGATTTGATCAATATCGGCGCGTACAAAATGGGATCCAGCCCGAAAATCGATCAGGCGATTAAACTCGAAGAGCCGATCGAGCGAATGCTAAAGCAAAGTATCGATGAGCCATCGACGGCCGCCGATGCGGAACAGATGCTGATGAGTTTGGGGTAAGCGGTGGCGTTTAAGTTCAACCTTGATCCTGTTCTCAAACATCGAAAACGGCTAGAAGATGCCGCGCAAAAGGAATTCGCGGACGCCCAGAATGCCGTCGCTGAAATTTTGCGCCGGCTTGAGAACATGTACCAGCGGCTCGACGAAGTGCGCGACGAGATCTCCGCGACTCAACAGCAAGCTAGCGCGCATCAGGTTGAAAACGTACGCGAGATGGAGTCTTTTCTCATCGGCCATAAACGGCGCATCGATGCGGTAAGGCTTGAGGCGCGCGAACTGATGCGCATAGCCGAAGACAAACAGGAAGCGCTGATTGTTGCCGCCCGTGAACGCAAAGTTTTGGACAAGTTAAAAGAGAAACGAATGACTGAACATAAAGAGTGGCTGAATCGCGTCGAGCAAAAGGCCGCCGATGACCAGACGATGGCAAGGCAAGCCTGGCAGCAGATTCGGGGGAAACATGCCAAATAATTCCTATGACAATTTCTTCGCCAAGGCGAAGGACAATGCGCGCGGACCCGCGGACCAGGCGGTCGTCGACAAAGTGCGCTTTTCGGTGAAGCAGCAGAGCCGGCCGGCGGCACCGCCCCCGAAGGCGAGAGCTGCGGTGAGTTCACATACTCACGACGAGAAAATAAGGCGCGCGATGAATATGAAGAAGCGCAAGAAGACACCGTTTCCCTGGAAGGCCGTCGCTGGACTTGCGGTGAGCTTAGTTCTTGCCGGTCTGTATCTTTCAGCACCCGAGCAGTTCGAGAAAGCCCTCGATAGAATCGAAGTGAGAGCGATAGGAGCGGCCAGCGCCGAGGAAAAAACCTCCAAAACGGCGGGTCAGGCTGCGGAAAAATCTGCCGCTGGAAAAGAAGGCGATGCCAAAGCCAAAAGTCCGGACGAGAAAGGCGCTGTTCAAGAGGACGCGAGTCATTTCGACAAGTTGAGACAGAGAAAAGAAGAACTCGACGCGCGGGAAAAAGAGCTCAATGAGTTGGAAGAGGAATTGCAGAAGCAGAAAGTGGAGCTCGATAAAAGGATCACGCAATTGGAAGAGATGAGAAACAATATTGCGCAGACCCTGAAAGATCGAGTGGACGTCGATCAAGAGAAGGTGAATAAGCTCGTGGATCTGTACTCGAACATGAAACCCAAGCAGGCCGCCGATATCCTGGTTTCTCTCAATGAGGAACTGGCCGTCGAGGTCCTGGCGAAGATGAAAAAGAAAAACGCCGCTGAGATCATGAATCTCTTGCCGGCGGAAAAAGCGCGGGTTCTGTCGGAAAAGTACACTGGCTATCGCCGCATCAGTAGCACGGATAAAGGACAGTAATGAAAGTCGCGGGCCATAACAACCAGAGCTTCCTTGCGCAGACTAAAAAGTCTGATGCTCGGAAACCTTCCGAAGAGAAATCTTCGTTTGGTTCGGCTTTGGGAGAGGCTCATTCGCGTGACACTGAACAGACTCGGACTGATTCATTTAATCAAGGCTCAAGGAACAAGGAAGAAAGTCGCGGCGATGGCCAAGGGGCGAAGGGCGAGGGGCAAGGGCCGAAGGCTGATGCTCAGTCTCACACCTCTAACCTCTCATCTCAGGCTCAGTCTCAGGCTCAGGTTCCTTCGCAAGAAGGCGAAGTTTCCGAAACTTCGACTGGTCTTCCGGCCGCTCAGCCTCCGGCTATCGGTGCTCCCGGTCTTAGCGACCGTGTGGCAGCCCCCGCCGTTAATCCGACGGCGCTGAATGCGATTTTAAATCCGGCTGCGGCGCCGCAAACTGAAGATGCGAATTCGCTCACTCGCCGCGTGGTGTGGAATGACTTCCTCCGCAAGATGAATGATCTCGGCGTATCGGCCGAGGATGTCTTACACGCCTTCGGCTCGCTGTCTGAGAAAGATCTCGCGCAGCCGCCCGAAATGACCGTCGACAAAGTCGTGATGGCTCTCGGCCTCGATGGCCACCAGGCCATGATGGCCAAACAATATTTCAACGATTTGATCAACAAGACCAAGTCGCACTCGTTCGGCGAGGAACTGGCCCGTTCGAGTAAGCAAATCAGCTTGTCGCTGATGACGCAAAAGGAGCTCCAACACAAAGCTCTATTGAATTCGCTCGATCGCCTCGACAACAGCTTTTTCGTGAACCCGCGTCTGCAGCCTAAAATAGATCAACAGCAGCAGCCTACGCAGGTCATCATCGGCGCCGATGGCAAACCGATGGTAGTTCCGGTTCCGGCCAAGAACGAATTGACGGAAATGGCCGGCCTCGAAGAGCGCAATATGACGCCCGATCTGGCAACGACTTTGCCGTCCGCCGCCGCTCCGGCTCTCGAGGGTGGCGCGCACATTTCGCAGGCGGGCGCACAGATGGCCCAGCAGGCGGCAGCAAATCCAAATGCCGCCGCAATGAATCCGCTGATGGCGCAAATGCAGCCGGCGACGGCTGCTGATCAGAAGGCGATCGATCAATTAATTAAGAATTTTAATTCGCGCGAGATTAAGACCGCGCAGCCGACAGCTTCTCAGTTAGCCGCGGCCGGCTCCCAGGTCTCGGCTCTCGGGCCTCAGGCCTCAGCTCCGTCGCCTGGAATCGTGACCGCGCCTGCGGCCTTGGGTGGTGGCGCACTCGCTGCGCTTGGGCTTTCGGGAAAGCATAAAGACGGCTCGGCGGGCGATGATTCCAGTGATGATTCGAATTCCGGTCCAGGTTCGATGGACGCGACTGTCGTTGCGAACAATCACCTCGGCGGCGCGGACGCGGCTAAGGGCGATTTCCAGGCGCAAATGGCGAAAGCCAATACCGCAAATGCGCCACAGCAAATGGGCGTTCCCGACCTTTTGCAACAAGCCCACATTATGGTCAAAGATGGCGGCGGCGACATGAAAGTGACGCTGCATCCGGACGGCCTCGGTGAAGTGGCTCTGCGCGTGAGCGTCACTGACGGCAAAGTCAGCGTGGCTATGGTTACGGAGAGCGATGAGGCCAAGAAATTGATCGAGCGCCAGATCGGCGATCTCAAAGCGGGCCTCCAACAAAATCATTTGGCCGTCGACACGATTAAAGTCGACACGGCCACGAACCTCGGCAAGCAATTAGAGCAGCAATATCACGAAGCTCAACGCCAACAAGCGCAAGCCGCGCTTGAACAATTCCGCCAAGAGGGCGGGGGCGAATGGCGCCGTAGCTTCTTTGATGTCGGCCCGGTGAATCCATATAAATCGCAAGGCGATGCGCCTCGCGATACAAGCTCGCCGGTGACCCGCGCGCAATCGCGTAGCATCGGTTCGCGCAGATTGGATCTGGTGGCGTAAATGATCAATGTAAAAGGTGGAACGCAAACTTGGTCGAGTTCTCCCCAGCGCGCAGACTTCAAATCCGATAATGCGCATAACGTGAGCGCGTCAGACCAGGCTAAATTCTTCGACGGCGAATCCGCCGGCGATACCGCGAACCGCATCGCCGATCCGAATTTCGTAGCCGAAGGCAAAAAAATGCGGACCGTCGGCAACGCGCAGCTCGGCAAAGACGCGTTTATGACATTGCTCCTCACGCAAATGAAGAATCAGGATCCGACCAATCCAATGAAGTCGCACGAGATGGCCGCTCAGCTCGCGCAATTCACTTCTCTCGAGAAGTTGAACAATATCAACGACGGCATCTCGGCGTTACGCAAGGACAATCAACCGGACCATAATTTCCAAGCGCTCTCATTGATCGGTAAGTCCGTGAATATGGACAATTCGAAAATCGTACGCAACGACGAGAGCGAGAGTCACGATTTGCGTTTTAGCCTTCCGGCTGACGCCACGAAGGCGACGATTGAAATCAAAGACGGCACGGGCAACGTTATCCGCAAAATGGAAGCGAAAGCTCTCAAAGCAGGCCCGAATTCAATTCAGTGGAATGGCAAGACCGAAGAAGGTTCGATAGCGCCGAAAGGTGATTACACTCTCTCTGTCGAAGCTTTCGGGTCAAATGGTAAGAAACTTTACGTCCAGACTCGTGCCGACGGAATTATTACCGGCGTGAACTTCACGGCTCACGGCCCGCAACTCCTGATGGGCAAGCAGACGATCAGCCTTGCGGATGTGAAATCGATTACGGATCCCAATGTCGGTGAGCACCAGAAGGCAATGCCTATGACGATGCCGGGCGGGAATACGACGAATATTCCGGTGCCTCCGCAACTTGGCGGAACTCCTCCGGGTCAAGGCGATGGCGCGGCGAATGAGGCTCCTTCTGACGAGATGATCAAAGCCGCTATGGCTAAGGCCATGCAAGCAGCTGCCGCTGGCGGCGGGCCGCGAATGATGGCTATCAACGGCGGCCCAATGGCGGCTAACGGCCAACCGGGACTGGGAGCTGAGAGCCGAGAGCCAGTTCATCATACTGTTGTTAAACCTGAGACAAAAAGTAACGAAGCCAAACGCGCTCGCCTTTCAAAGGGTAGCGTGAATGATTCGGCAATGTCACAGGGACTTATCAATACGTTAAACAAAGAAGGCGCGAAAGCGGGGATGGGATCATGAAAAACATGAATCTTGGCTCGCCAACCCGAGCCATAACGCCCAATTCAATCAACTCCACGCCGAGCAAGAACTCGCGCGAAAGTGTGAATGACTCACTCTTCCGCGATCAGCTCTCGGCGTTGACAAGTACAGCCGGCACGGCGCCCATGACGGCACCTACGCCACTGAAGTTCAGCAATCATGCGATTGACCGCATGCAAGCGCGGGGAATTCGTTTCTCAGAAGACGAGATGACGAATATCGAAAGCGCAGTCAAAAAGGCTGAGGCAAAGGGAGCTAAAAATACTTTGCTCGTCAGCGATAAGAATGCGCTCATAGTGAGCGTGAAAGATAAAACCGTCGTGACGGTGATGGATAAAGCGCAGTTGAAAGACAACGTCTTTACCAACATTGACTCGACAGTAGTGATTTAAACTAGGGCTGGTCCTCTTTGAGGGGGCCCTTCATCGGGTACCTAGTGACTTTTCCGGACGCAGCGCGGTTCCCGCGCCGCGTCCGGAAAAGTCACTAGGTACCCAAAAGACATGGAGGTCTATCATGGGAGTTCTCTCTTCTCTATACACCGGTGTATCCGGTCTCGCCGCACAAGGTGAAGCGTTAGGGGTCATCGGCGATAACATCGCCAACGCCAACACCGTCGGTTTTAAAGCGTCGCGCGCTGAATTTCAGGATATCGTCGCGAAGAGCTTAAAAGGTATCTTGGGTGGTAACCAAATCGGACGCGGAGTGAAAATCGGCGCCGTTAACCCGATTCTCGTGCAAGGTAACGTGGATGCTACAGAGAAAACCACTGACCTCGCGATCGCCGGTGACGGATATTTTACCCTTAAAGGCACAGACGGTGAGTCGTTCACTCGTGACGGCTCGTTTAAGTTCGACAAAGAAGGCTACCTGATCACGAACGACTTCCAGCGCGTGCAGGGTTTCCAAGCCGACGATAAAGGCATCATCAATAAGATGGGCGATATTAAATTCCCCCGCGCACTCACTCCGGCGAAGGCGACCACCAAGATGAAGCTCGAGCTGAACTTGGATTCGCGGATCCAAACCGTTAAACAGTTTGATCCAAAAAAGCCCTACGACACGTCTCACTACTCCACGGGTCTCGAGATGTACGATACGCAGGGTAATAAGCACTTGGTGAACATGTTCTTCAATCGCACGGCTGACCGCACTTGGTCGTACACCGGTATGGTGGACGGTAAGGAGGTCACCGGTGGTAAGGACGATGAAATGTCAACCGTGTGTGCGGGTCAAGTGACCTTCACGACCGACGGTAAACTCGATACTCAGACGCAGTCGCTGTCCGCGTTCAACTTCAAAGGCGGCGCGCAACAGAACCAAAAGATACAAATCACGTTCGGTGATTCGATCACGACCGATAAAGGCACCGGCCTCGATGGATCGAAACAGTACGGTAAAGAGTCAGACCTTATCTCTTGGCAACAAGACGGAAGTGCCGCCGGTACAATCAACAACTTGTCATTCAATGACGAGGGTGTTCTTACGGCGCTCTACTCAAACGGTGAGACGGCCGATATCGCGCAGATCGCTCTGGCGAAATTCGAGAACCCGGAAGCTCTCTTCAAAGTCGGTAACAACCGTTTGAAGGAAGCCCGTGATTCCGGTGCTCCGGCCATCGGTGCGCCCCAGCGCGCCGGCCGCGGAAAGATCTTCGCGAAGTCTCTTGAACGTTCAACGGTCGACTTGGCCCTTGAATTCGTGAACCTGATCCAGAATCAGCGCGGATTCCAGGCGAACGCGAAGACGATCACCACGACCGATGAGCTCCTCGGCGAAGTGATCAACCTCAAACGTTAATCGTTAAGCAGCTAATGAATCTTGCGGCCTGTCCTGTAACGGACGGGCCGTTTTCTTTTGGGTGCTAAAGCGGAAGAAGAGATAGTTCCACAGCGCAAATCCCGTGTAAGTCACAGGAACATAGCGAAATCCGCGCCGCGCGAAAAACAAAGTCACCGCGACGGCGAAGCGCGCCGACATGAGGCCCGGGCCCATCCGCGACGTGAACGCGGAAGGGACGATGTGCCGATAGGTCATTTCGTTATCTCGGTAGTAGGTGCGAGCGCATTCGGCGAAGGCGCGTTTGGAATCTGAGTAAGGACGAAGCGCTTTCATCCCGAATGTCCCGTGAAACTCGATCTCGGAGCCGACCGCCCAGACTTCCGGGGGCAACAGGCGCTCGCGGCCTATCTTCCGGAACATTTCGATTATATCGGTGAAGGTGACATAGTTTGCATTCCAGCAGTCCTGATATTTCGTACCGTGCGCCACAACCAAAACGTCGGCGCGTTCCATTCTGGCCTTCAACGCGCCATAGTTTCCGGCTTTGAAGTCGACTCCGAACTTCGCCGTTTCCACCTCGGCCCCGGCGGCTTCCAATTGAGCCTTTAAGGCTAAACCATAGGCGCCACTCGCGCCCGTGATTAAAAAGCGGCGGCCCGCGATCGGGTTCATGGTTCCGAATACTAAATCAATGATCGGGGTGAAAGAGCCGAAGGCGGACTGCGGATACACATGGTGAAGCGCATGATAGTCGCCGAGGGTCGACCAGGGGCTGCGAATTCCATTCACTCGTGTCTTTCTGCGGTGATTGTAGTCGGCGCCCCGGTCATGGAGCGTTCCAACCAAAAATAGCGTCCGCAAAATCAAAACGGCGGCGACGCAGGCAGGATCTAAAAATGCAAATGTAGGCAGTAAGACCGCTACTGAAGTCAGATACTCGGGCCAAACATGGTGGCGAAGATTGGCCTTCTCCTCGGAGGGCTGGAGGGATAAGTCCCGCCCGAGAAACTGGTGATGGGTCATATGCAGCCGCGCCGCCGAGCGCAGCCACGAAAAGCGCGAGTGTTCCCATTTGTGGAGGAGAACGTGGATTACGTCAAAAGCGAACGTAGCTCCGGTAAAGAGCGCGGCGAATTGAACTAGAAAGAGCATTAGGCGGCCTCGCGCTGTTGCGGCTTTACGAGCTTAGTCGCGCCTTCGCCGGAGTAGGCCTGCTGGTGCAAGTGAACGTAGTCGGAAAACTCCGTGCGGAATAGCGAATCCATAACAGTCGTCATCAATCCATAGTGGCCGCGTACGCGCGCGTGGTGCATGGAGTGATGAGTCGGTGTCGTCCAAAAGAAGAGAAGCTGACGAACAGCCGGCGAATAAATCTCAATATTCGAATGGCCGAAGAGTCCCAGGGTATAGTTGAACATAAAGTACATGGCCACGCCTGAGGGTGAGACCGGGACCACAAATGACATGGCCAATAGGCCCATGCCGAAGCCGCCGACGATGAGCGCGCGCTCGACTACACTGAACGTCATTCCGGTCATCGGCGTGGTCACCTTGGATTCGTGGTGCACGCGATGAATAAAATAAAAAGCGCGCGTGTGGAGCACGCGGTGAAGCGCATAGAACCAAATCTCCATCCACACGAAACTGAATACAGCCGTTTCGAGCACATGAGAGTCACCAATCTGTGCGAGATTGGATTTAATCATGGCCGTCAATACAGCGGCGTCGACGAGTAGATTCACGAAGGCCGTCCTCACCTCGTAGCGGATCTGTTGCGGCGTAATTTCAATTCGGTAAACGCGATGCGCGCGGGCGAACTGAGAGCGCAGGGCCCAGACCATCATCGGGGCCAAAACTAGGAGAGCGCGCGCCGCGAGATAGAGCGTGAGGACAACGAGCATGGTCGTTGCCGGCAAATTCAGACCTTCGTTGATAGGGTTGATCCACGAGGGGAGATTCATCAGGCGGCGGCCTTCACTGTCACTGGCGCGGAAGCCAGTTCACTCGCCGAGGTGTCGCCATTAAACGCGCGGTCATGAACATCTTCATAATCCGCAAACGCCGTGTTCATCAGCCGGTCCGGAATCACTGTGAACAAACCAAAGTGACCGCGGGAGCGGCTATGATGAAGGGCATGGAAGGTTGTCGTCTGCATCCAGTTGAACCATTTCGACCGCACCCAAAACTGCGGATAGAATTCCGAGTTAAAGTGCCCGGTGGTGCGCAGAACAGAGAAAAATTCATGAAACGCGAAAACGCCGAGATAGGACATGCCCCACCAGTGGGACAGAGCCAGTAGAGGACCCCAGCCCGCCGTCATCAAGAAAAGCGCTTCGGCGATTGAGAACGAGGCCCCGGAAAAGGCGGTATTGATGCGCGCGCGATGGTGCTGACGATGGAGCGGAAACAAAAGTTTGGTATGGAGCGCGCGATGGGAGATGTAGAAACTGATGTCCCACCACACCAAGCAGACGACAAAACTTGCTATGATGTTCCCGCCATCTTTGCCGGCGAGGCCAAAATGCAAGGCGACCGCCCAGAACAGTCCTTCCGTGACGACAACAAATCCATTGGCAATGAGTTCCCGGCGCATTTGACCGGGCGCGGGCTGCGCATGAAAGATACGGCGCTTTTTAAAGAAGGGGTGGCGATCAAGCGCGTGTTGCAGGCCCTGCACCAAAGCCGTGCGCACCACGAAGAACGCCACTAAAAGCGAAGCGAGCGTGAAAAAAGGTAACTGGGCCAACATCATTTTAGGCGCTCCACTTCGGCGAGGACTCGAGTTTGCGGAACAAATGCGTTTCGATCAGATCGGCGGCATTGGTCACACCTGAGTTTTTGCGCATCCGGTGCGCGACGAATCTGCAATTTTGCGCGACCGCCGGATTGGAAATCAAATCGCTCAATGCACTTACGAGTTTGCGTCCGGTGAGAGAGCGGAAAGGGAGCGTTCGTCCGACGCCCAGCCGTTCCACCTGATAGCCATTGTCGAATTGGTCGTGAGCCATCGGCAGCACGAGCTGGGGTCTCCCGCTGGCCATGCCCTTGGCCAAGGTGCCAATGCCGCCATGGTTGACAATCACTGAGGCGAACGGAAACAGCTGCGTGAAGGGCGCGCTTTCATAAACGACAAAGTCGTTGTTGACGGCAATGCGGCCCTTGCCCCGAATAACTGGCGAAACTAAAATGCCCTTCTTTCCCAGTGCGCGTGCGGCCGATGAGAAGAGCTTCACGTGCTCCTTGAAATTTTGCATCATTTCAGAACCCATCGTGAAGACGAGAGGTCCAGAACTGAGAAATTTATTGTCCGCGGACCAATTGGCCGGACGGGGCTCCAGATTGACGAAGCCCGAGCGCAGGGCATGCGTCGGCCAATCGCTTTTCCCGGGACAAAACCACTCGGGCCATAGTCCCAAGACCAAATCGGCCGCAAAGCGCCTTTCGCTAAAATGATTTTTCAAGTTTAGAGGCGCGAGCCACGAGTTCACGGTTCGAAACGCCGCCTTGTACGCGAGTTTGCGCAGAGGCTTGCCCATTCCGCGCACGGCAATGTCCAGCAAAGGAGCCTCACGGGCGGGGTTGTCAATGCTGTACATCGCATACGGAGCCAGAAAAACGCTGGCCAACGGAAGCCCGAGTTTCTCCGCCGCCAGAAAACCTGCGGGTAAAAGGTTGTTGCATACGATTACGGACGGCTCACTTGCCGCGTGCTGTTCGATTGCCCCCAGTGTGGCCGCCGCCGTTTTGACTCCGAAATTTTCGATATAGAGCTTCAACCCGCTCATATGTTTCCATGCGTCGGGGTGATTGAGAACCGCATGCATTTCGGTGGCCGATTGAAGAGATACGAACTCGCAGTACTCGGCCTCCGCCAAGGCTTGATACGGCGCAGAGCTCATCATCACTGTGGAGTGTCCGCGCGCGTGAAATTCGCGCGCCAATCCCAAGAAGGGCAGAATATCGCCCTTCGTGCCCATGCTGAGAAAGATGACTTTCACCAAGGCTCCGTTAAGCGGCTTTTTGCACAGCCGGTTGAAATCCAAGCCTGCGGACAGGCATAAAGGGACGATCGGGTTGCCGGCCGAGCAAGGAGTACATCAGGAAAAAGGGCCAACCCACGAGCGGCACGACCATTGACAGGCCAACCGCAGCGCCAAGGACTTTACGCCACGCCGAGGCGTCCGCGTCGACGCGATGGAAGATAAACGGCCAAGTCAGAGGAATTAAAGCGGTCGATTGCAGGCCGAGTTTGCGGAACGAGCGGAAGAATTCGCGCCAACCGAACTTCTCTTGGCCGAACTCCGCGACATTGGCGTCAAGTTCCGTTTGCATCATCTTTTGCAGGCGGTCCGTCACATCGCGGAAATCTTGTGTGGTCATTTCATAGAGAGGCTTCTCAACAAGATGGGAGAGATTGATGCGGGCGCCGGTCACATAGCGCAAGCGCGCCGGCAACGAAATGTACATCAGAAATGGAAACAGCAAATAGAGCGGCGTCAGCGGCCCGACCGGGATGTAAGGGATTCCAAGTTTCTGGCCGATGCGGTTTAAGATCTTGCTGCGGTAGGCGAATGGATTGAGATATTCGCCATTGATGACGTAGACCGGAACGATGTCGCGATTGTATTTGAGTCCGACGCGAACGAAAGACGACGAGAACCGCTGCAATTGATATTTGTAATTGAAGCCTTTGCCGATCCCGTCGAGACCTTCGGGGTTATACAAGATATTCTGGCCGGCATCCGCTAAGCGCTCGAAGTTCTCGAACGTGGCGTCTTTACAATAGAGCGTCCAAAACGAACTTACCGCAAACGGATTCAACATGCGTTTGCCGAAGAGCGCGGGCGTGGCGATGGCTTCGAGTTTGAATTTTTCGCCGTAATGCTCCTTGAGGCATTGATAGAGCATGATGTTGTCCCAAGGGAAATTCATGCCTGAGTGGTTCGAGGCGAAAATGACAGGGTTGTCGTTACTCGGGGATTCTGTGGCTCCGCCTCGATCCACAAGCTGAGCGCGGAAATAGTAGTTCCTAAACAGCTTGCCGATGGCGTGGTATTTTTCTTTAAGCGTAGGCTTTTTCAGTAATTGCATGTTTTCTCCCCGGTCGATGTCTAGGAGTGCAAGTGAGGCGCCAGCCGGAAGAGTTTCTCTACTGACTCCAAGTCTAGTCCTGAGACATGTGCCTATGCGGTCGACAGGCAGGCGTATTAGAATGAGACAATGAAAATCCGTCTCAGTGTGAGAATCTACGGTCTCCTCTTGTTTCTGACATGTTTGGCATCTGCTTACCTTCTCGCAAATTTGTTCTACCGAACTGAAATAGTCGCACATGATTTTCGAGGGATTGCGACCGTGGCCGTTTTCACGGTTGGGTTTATTTTTACCGCCATTCTGCTTACGCGTGGCCTGATTGTTTTATTTCCAGTAACGCCGGGTAAAATTCCCTTAGATAAAATTCCGACGAGTTGGATCTTGCTCGTGTTTCTAGATCAGTTTCACAACTTCTTCTTAGTCAATACTGACTTGCTGCCCTTTGAACTGCGGCCGTTGTTCTATCGCTGCCTGGGAACAAAGATGGGGCGCAACGTGCGGATAGGCGGATTTATCGCGGATCCGTCGCTTGTGACACTTGGAGACAATGCCAACTTGGGTGGCCGCTGCGCACTCACGTGCCATGTTGTCGAAGGTAAAAGTGTGTCGTTGGGAACGATCAAGATCGGTAAAAATGCTCTGGTCGGTGCGGCCGCGATGATCGGGCCTTTTGTCGAGATAGGCGAAGGCGCCGTCATTGGTGGCGGAAGTCTTGTCACCAAAGGCACGATCATTCCGCCGGGTGAAATTTGGGCCGGTAACCCGGCCCGCTGCCTCCGTAAGCGCGAGACTTAAACATTGCGCTTTAACGCCTCGACGATTTCCATGTGTGACGCTCGATAGGCAGGGATCAAAGTCGCCGCCAGAGCGACTAAGCACATAACCAAGACCGCGTCGCGGAAAGCCCAAGGCAAGACGTCAAATTGAATGGCCGTAGGAAAGGTCATTCCCGGAATCACGATTTGCAATTGGCACCAGTTCAGAATTTTGGAGCCGATAAATCCAAAAGTAATGCCGAGAGCGCCGCCGAATGTTCCGGCCGCGATCCCTTCCAACACGAATTGTCCCAGGATCGACGTTCGCGAGTCGCCGATGGCACGTTGAGTTCCGATTTCGCCCGTACGCTCGAAGATCGTGAGACTGACCGTGCTCAGGGTGGCCATCAAAGCCAGAACCATGAAGAGCCACATGACGATTCGGTTTTCCATTTTATGAAAATCCACGACTTGGCGGTAAAGATCCGAGAGCTCCTGCCAGGATTTGACCTCCCAGCCGCCGGGCATTTGCGCTTGCAACCACGTTTTAACCGCCTCGGTGTCGTCTGTGCGGTTGAGGTGGACGACAAATTCCTCAATGCCTCCATCGGTATCGAGAAACGATTGGGCCGTGGCGAGAGAAATGTAGAAGCCGTTGTCGATTTCCTTCAAGCCGTTCTCAAATAGGCCGACGACTTCGCAGTCATAGGCGTTCATGGCGCCATCATAGGTGTGAGCCATAAGCGTGAGCGTATCGCCGACTTTCAGGCCCAAATAGCGGGCGACCGTGGCCCCGACGACGACTTCGCGCGCTCCGTTCTTGTTGAGCGAACGGCCCGACGTGAAGCGCAGGCTATGATTCAACTGCGTTTCGTTTTCGGGATCGTAGCCAGTCCCATGTGCGCTCAGAGACTGTTCGCCGAAACTAACTAGCCCAAAAAAATTGATGCGTCCGGAGGCATAGGCAATTGACGGATTGTGAGAGATCTTGTCCTGAAGCTTGGAATCCAATTTGATCAATCGATCCCGCAAATGATCTCCGGGCTTCGGCGTCCAAATTTTCTCACTGGCGAACTCCAAATGGCCGAACTGCAGATTGACGACGCCATCGCTCATTTGCGCAAGCAGGTTGTGCGTTAGGCCTTGAAACAAGGCGATCGCGGCGATGCCTCCCGCGATGATCGCCGTACTGAGAAACGTGCGCCGTCCATTGCGTAAGACATTTCGGATCGCAATTTTGAGTTTCAACATCATTTAATCCGCCCGTGTGCGATTTCATATGTGCGGTGGGCGCGTTCAATGGCATTGGGATCATGCGAAGCCATAACAACTGTAATTCCGGTGCGGTCGATCAGCGACGACATGACATCGAGCACTTCACTTGCCGTCTTCTGGTCCAAATTAGCTGTTGGTTCGTCGGCAATGATCAATTTGGGAGAATGGGCGAAGGCGCGGGCAATGGCCACGCGTTGCCGCTGGCCTCCGCTTAACTGGTCGGGGCGCTTCGCGGCTTGACCAGACAAACCGACTTGGCCGAGCGCTTCGAGCGCGCGGTCGCGG
>Ga0265338_10002669_pt1 | contig 26217 bp, 20 predicted proteins | sample 42126metaG_FD_193579 | JGI IMG/M metagenome (GOLD analysis project Ga0265338, IMG submission 193579) | Rhizosphere microbial communities from Carex aquatilis grown in University of Washington, Seatle, WA, United States - 4-21-26 metaG | ecosystem: Host-associated > Plants > Roots > Rhizosphere...
TGGTGGAGCATGTCGGGATCGAACCGACTACCTCCTGCTTGCAAAGCAGGCGCTCTACCAAATGAGCTAATGCCCCAAACAAGACCCTATCCTACCATCTTTCTTGTTTAATGTCGAATTTTGGATTGCAAATGAATCAGCCATATGCCAGAATCGACCTAGCCAACAGTGGCTTTCCCGACCGATGGGAGTTTGATATGCCGCGCACCGAAACCAGGCCGATCGTCGTACCTCAGCTCGAGCTCGAGGCCATCACCACACCACTACAAGCGCGTGATGCTCTGCGCCAGTTCGCCGAGGACAACGGCTTCGTCGGCATCGTCTTCGATCGCACGATGTGGTTACTCGAACAGGTGGCCCGCGCCGACGGCACCGAAATCACCATCTGGCTGCATATCCAAGGAGGCATTCACCGGCAAGCGCACGACCTCTTCGAGCAGGTTGTAGCTACTCCGCTCGCCCACGATCTGGCCATCATCGCCGTCGACGCCCGACCCGGCACCGTGTTCTCCACCCATCAACTCCCCGACGCCTGTGGGGCCTCGGCCAAGCTCGTTTAGGAGCGCTCGCGTGCCACCCGGGGGTGGGGGGGCGGCGGGGGGGGCGCGCCCCCCCCCGCCGCCAACATCCTGGATGTAGGTTTTTTCGGACAAAAAAATCACCTTACGGTGACCTAATAAGCCTTGGTGGGCTTGGCAGGACTCGAACCTGCGACCTCGTCATTATCAGTGACGCGCTCTAACCAGCTGAGCTACAAGCCCGCGTCAGAACCGTACCGGCAGCTTGCATAATGTGACATGTCACATTTCTCTAGCTTCTGTACGGTTCTTCCTTACAAAACTTCAAACGCACCTGAAGGCTTGGTTTGAAGTTTTGGTTGGTTCGCTACTGCGGAACTAGTGTATTTAAGCAGAAATACCCAGTTTTCGCAACCCTACTGGTATCAATAAAAGTATTGACATAATGCTTATACTTAGTTATAATATAGCGATCAACCAGAAAGGGAGTAATCCCCGATCTGGGGAAAAGCTCTTGCACACTTCAATACCCCATCCGTTGCTATACCGATGACCACAGGAGGTCACCGTGCGTATTCCGAAAGTTCTGATTTTCGCCATTTTGTCTGCGGCGCTCGCGCTGGCAGGCATGATCACGAACGAGCCCCTGGCCCACGCCGGCGGCTTCCACGCCCCGACTGTTCAGCTCACCGACACCGCCGACGGCGTGACCCACAGTGATGGCAGTGCTGTCACCAGCCCCGCCCTCACCAATGCCAACGGCAGCGAGAAGTACTTCGGGAACTTCGGGCCCGATCGGCACGACAAGCGGGCCTTTGGGAGCATGATCGTCACGAGCGCAACGCTCGATGTCGTCTCCGGCAACATCACCAACGCGTGCGTGGTTGCGATGGCGACGCCGTTCGTTCCCGCCACCCGCCACACTCCGGCTCAGCTCCCCTACATCGGGACGCCGATCTGGAGCAGTGACAACGCCAACGGCTGCTTCCACCTCGTGCACGGACACAACCACCTGAATGTCACCACCATCTTCGCCAGGCTGACCTACAGCCAGGTGGGAACGGTGACGCTCGAGGTGTACTCCGACGCGAATCGCGTCAACAAGGACGCCAACTTGGTGATGTGGACGGGCGCAACCGATAACGACCGGCTCGAGCCGGTGATCACGGCCACGCTCGGCGACGCCAGCGGAGCCAAGGGGTAACCCGACAAGCAAAGGGCAAACGGCCCGGTAACCTGGATATTCTCCAGGCTCACCGGGCCGTTTCGCTTTTAAGTTATAATAACCACATGCAAATCGTTTATGGGCTCCTTGCCATTGTCGCCGGCATAGTTATGCTGAAGTTTAACTATCAACTGGTTGGTTTAACCGGCCGCCAGGATTGGATCGAATCTAAACTTGGCGCCGGCACCACCTATTTAGTTTATAAAATCCTGGCTGTGGTGGTGGTTTTTATCGGCATCTTGGTCGCTACCGGCCTGGGCACTCCGTTTGGCAACTGGCTGTTCTCGCCCCTAAAGCATGTATTTAACTTTAATCAAAATTGACAAACACCTGCCCCAAAGAACAAAATTATTAGCATAAGTACGACTGAAGGGACCCGCCGTGGACAAGCAACAGCCTAAAGCAGACAAACCAGCACCAAAGAAGCATAAAAGCTACCTGATCTATGGATCTGACTTCAAATTCGACAAGACGCTACTGGCGGTTATCGCGACTGTCGTTGTAATCACCGGTGGTTATTTGTTCTTCCAGGCCAGCCGGGCCGCCACCACTACAACTACTGCTAATCCCCCGGTTAGCGGTTGGGTGACGCTGCTTAAGCAATACAATTGTTCTTATACCGGTGACGGCATTCCCGCAACGATTCAATCCGGCAGTACGGGTGGCTGCGTCAAATTCTTACAATTCTTGATCTGGACCGAGAACATTCGCTACGGTCAGCCGCTCATCTCCATTGACGGCACCTTTACGCCGGCCGTGAATGCCGACGTCGTGTCATTTCAACAGCAAAACAACTTAAGCCCGAATGGCGTCGTTAATGCCGCCACTTGGCAGAGACTGAACTCCTGCCTCAACATCAATGCCTCAAGCACCACCACGGTCTGGAACTGCGGCAAGCTTTAACCGAACACCTCAGCTGAACCCAAACTCGGGCTAATTTTAATCGGTAACCAATAACTCTTATTCTTGTTATAGAGTAAGCACTATGTTTATACTTGCTACGAGCCGAGCGATTGGAGCCCCAAGTGGCATCAGAATACCTCCGGAACTATCTGTCCACCCCCGCATATCCGGAAGCAACAATCCGTCCAGCGGACTTGCGCCTCGAGCCAGACGACCTGACAGGCACGTTTGGCGAAGCCGAGATCGAGTCAGCTGTCATCGCAGTACTCACTCCTTCCCGAGATGCCGGCCAGTGGCTGTCACCAAGCTGGCTGGCCATTGCCGAGCAGCTGGAATGGACCAAGTCGTATGAGGACGGCCGGTTGGACGGTCGTTTCGGACGACTACCGGCCGTAGGTGAGCTGGGCGTGACCGCTCAAAGAGTTCCCTATGGGCTCACCCTCGTCCACTCTGGGCTGGAAACTCTTCGACGCCAAGGTTTGATCCAGGTCCGGACCCTGATCGTCGGGGTCAAGCTCGACTTCCTGGTCCCGCAGACTGCCCTGATCGAGCGACTGCTCCAACGGCAAAGCACCAGGGCCTAAGGCCCAGCCCTCGCCCAACAGCTTTCTCGGCAAGAGAAGGCTCCTGACTACTAAAAAACACCCCTAAAGGGTGTTTTTTAGTTTGAAAACCTAAGTAGTGCAGAGTAGATCCGTCTTCTTCTAACGAAATCGTTGAAGGTCGACCTAGAAGTGCTCGTTCTTTGTTAGGATCCAGTCCGAAGACGGATCGACTATCAAGGATACGACCAGAGATCTATGTCTCTGGATCCTATTGCTAGGACGTTTCTCCCTAGAAAGGAGGTGATCCATCCGCAGCTTCCGCTACGGATACCTTGTTACGACTTCACCCCAATCGCTGAGTTTACCTTAGAACCCAAAATAGGCGCTTCGGGTACCCCCAACTTTCGTGGTGTGACGGGCGGTGTGTACAAGACCCGGGAACGTATTCAACGTGGTATGCTGACCCACGTTTACTAGCGATTCCGACTTCATGGAGGCGAGTTTCAGCCTTCAATCCGAACTGGGACCGGTTTTGATACGATTAGCTCCCCCTCGCGGGTTGGCAAACGCGTTGTACCGGCCATTGTATGACGTGTGTAGCCCCAGGCGTAAGGGCCATGCTGACCTGACCTCATCCCCACCTTCCTCCCCGTTGGCCGGGGCAGTCTCGCCTGAAATTGTAACAGACGATAAGGGTTGCGCTCGTTAATGGACTTAACCAAACATCTCACGACACGAGCTGACGACGGCCATGCAACACCTGTCACTGAGCTCCTAAAAGGCACTCCCGACTTTCGCCAGGATTCTCAGGATGTCAAGCCTGGGTAAGGTTCTTCGCGTAGCATCGAATTAAACCACATCATCCACCGCTTGTGCGGGTCCCCGTCAATTCCTTTGAGTTTTAAGCTTGCGCTCGTACTCCCCAGGCGGGATGCTTAACGCGTTAGCTTCGCAGCCCAAGGGGTCGATACCTCGAACTACTAGCATCCATCGTTTACGGCGTGGACTACCAGGGTATCTAATCCTGTTCGCTCCCCACGCTTTCGTACCTCAGTGTCAGGTGTGGCCCAGCAAGCTGCCTTCGCCATTGGTGTTCCTTCCGATCTCTACGCATTTCACTGCTACACCGGAAATTCCACTTGCCTCTGCCAACCTCAAGAAACCCAGTATGAGATACAGTCTAGACGGTTGAGCCGCCAGATTTCGCATCTCACTTAAATCTCCACCTACGTACGCTTTACGCCCAGTAATTCCGGATAACGCTTGGATCCTACGTATTACCGCGGCTGCTGGCACGTAGTTAGCCGATCCTTATTCATTGCCTACCGTCATAATCTTCGGCAATAAAAGCAGTTTACAACCCGAAGGCCGTCATCCTGCACGCGGCGTTGCTCCATCAGACTTTCGTCCATTGTGGAAAATTCCTCACTGCTGCCTCCCGTAGGAGTCTGGGCCGTATCTCAGTCCCAGTGTGGCTGGTCAACCTCTCGATCCAGCTACTGATCGTCGCCTTGGTAGGCCATTACCCTACCAACAAGCTAATCAGCCGCAGGCCCCTCCTCTAGCGTCCGCCTAAGGCGGACTTTGATCCGTAGATCACATGCGGTATTAGTCCGCCTTTCGGCGAATTATTCCCCACTAGAGGGCAGGTACCAACGTGTTACTCACCCGTTCGCCACTAAAGAATTATGAGGGGAAACGCCTGTTTCCCCTCATCGACCAGTCGGCATAGCCGAGTCGAGCAAGCTCGACCAAGCTGGTCTGCTCCCTTCTCCTAAACGAAGAAGCGGGATGAGGGAACAAGTTGCTCCCCAAATAATTCTTCCGTTCGACTTGCATGTGTTAGGCACGCCGCCAGCGTTAATCCTGAGCCAGGATCAAACTCTCCAAAAAGATGCTCCTGAACGCTTTTGATCCGAAAGTCCATCTCAGATGGACGCATCGGAGATGGGGTTTAGGTCCCCCTCAAAAGTTGAGATCAGCAGCGGAGTGTTTGAAAGTGTCCTTCTTTGTCCGCCTAAGGCGGGCTCGGAAGTGACGCGGCCAGTTTTAAACTGACTAAATTCTTTCTTGTTTGTAACTCAAATTTTGAGTTAACGGTTACTCTGCACTACTTAAGCTTTCAAGTATCAATCTCGAGGCCGAAAGCAAAAGAAACAAACGCGAATGGTATTTGGTGGTTAACCACTCGCCTTCTTCTGACGGCCCTTTCAAGACTAATCCCCAGTCTACAGGAAGGAATTGGGCCGGTCAAGACTTAAAATAACTGCGCTTGTGTCATCGGACCAAACGGAAGCAGCATATTCATGGCCAAATAAATTGCCCCTGCTACAATGACCCCAATTGCAATTGAACGGAGCATCAGCTTAACCGATTCACTTTCCTTTAGAATCTGTGGACCTGCCACGAGCAGGATGCCTGGCAGCAAGATAAGGTACAAGAAAAATTGCCCGGGACTTGAAATAACTTCAAACATAAAGGCATTATTTGCCGTCGGGACAGAACCGATCATCCATCCTAAAAACACCAACAGACCAAAGTACCCAGCAGCTGAAATCGCGACAATCCAAGGTCGAAGCTTCATGGCGACATAATACTACTTATGCTTATAGATTGTAATACTTCTTGCGAATGTACTCTTGGTAATTGGCCTTCTGGGCGCGTTGGTAGAGGTAGTAACCGACTCCGCCGATGATTAGGATGAACATGACAAACAGGATGATGGTTTGGGCGGATAGGCCCTTTTTGACCGAACCAAGGACTACGAATTGAACAGGGGTGGTAGTGGTAAAGGTGTATAACTTAGTCTTCTTACTATAAGTAACCTTGAACTTAACCCAGGTGTTCTTGGAGCTATAGACCCAGAAGCTAAAGTCGTGGTAGCGCTTCAACTGATCGCTCGTCAGCTTAACCGATATAGTGACGGCCTGAGAAAACTTCGTTATGGTGGTGCCATCAGCTTTCTTGCACAACAAGTTATAGGGGCCGGTAACGAGGGCGGCCTTTTTTAACGGCAGTTGGCTGGCATGATCGCTATCAATGATTAAAGAACAATCAGCCGGATCGCTGATGGCGCCGCTAGGAATAGACGCTGTCACAATATTGTTATCACTAGTAATAACGTTGGGCTGACCGACCGTCGAATTGGGGCTAAAAGCGCCGGTAGTGATCTGGGCGGTGGTATAGTCGGAGCCATTTCCGGCCGAATCGTAGGCTTTGAGGCGATAATAATAAATCGTACCGTAGCCAACCGTGGTATCGGTGTAGTTAGTGCTCTTGAGGTCGCCGTCGAGCGTTGTCCAAGTGCTTTGATCGAGCGAACGGTCTAAGCTGTAATGATCAACACCGGTGTTATCGGTCGAGGCGTTCCAGGTTAAACTCACCACCTGGCTATCGAGTTCGGCGTTAAAGTTTGCTGGCACGCTTGGTGGCGAGGTATCGGGCTTAGCAGCCGTACTACCGCTACCCTTGGCGGTTGATCCCGTGCTCGATTTGGAGCCACTGCTACCCGAACTGCCAGAACTGCCGGAGGTCCCGCTTGATCCGCTACTACCACTACCCGGTGAAGTTGAACCCGGCGGCGTGGTTGTCACCGGCGGCGTACTCGAGCCAGGCGGCGGACTACTGGGCGGCGGGCCTACGGTCACAGTCATGGTGGCCGAAGTAGTACTGCGAGCTGAGTTGAAACAACTAACGTTATAGCTGCGGCTTGAGGTTAGAGGGCCGGTTGATACGGAACTGCCAATCGATCCTCCGGTGTCGAAACTTCCACCCGTGCAGCCATTAGCATACAAACTGCTCCAGGAAATAGTGGTTGAGGCACCATAAGCAATGCTCACACTAGGAGATATATTTGCCTGCGGTTGTGGGCAGCTGATAGCAGTCGCGCCGCTGGCTTCTAGCCCCATAATGCAGTAGGCGGCGTTGTTGCCGTAGCGCGTTACCGCTACAAAGCTCGATCCGGGTAAGTTAGATAAAGCCGGTGCTCCCCCAACCTGGGTCACACCGCCGCTAGAATGCAGCACCCAGTAACCCTGGTTCGGGTAGGAACCAGCAATACCAACCACTGAGCTAGGTTGGGCAGCCGTAATAGTATGAACATTACCCCCTTGGGCGTCGCCGAAGGGATAAATGACACCGTCACTGTTAAGCAGCCAATACCCAGCACCGTCTTGGGTCGAAGCCATAGCGATAAAGGTATTGCCCATCCCCGAGTTATTAGCGCCACCAAAGTCTTGTGCCCCATAGGCAAAAACCGCACCGTTTGTCCCCATGAGCCAATAGCCGCCGCCGTTGGTTTTGGCGGCAATGGCCGCAATCGGCGCGCCAAGACTCAGACTGCCCGCAGAACCATAGAAGGGCGCGTTGAAAGCATAAACATTTCCGGTAGCGCTGGCTAACCAGTAGCCGTTATTAACGCTGTTGTAGGCCGCCATCCCAATAATTGTGCTGCCAATCGATGCACCGCACTCCCCGCCTTGGCCAGCCACGCCGCCATGGGGGGCCACACAGCCGCCGGTATCAACACTCCAGGCGCCAGCGCCGCTTGGAGGAGCCGTAATCCCAATCTGAGCGGCGGCCGCATGGGTAGCCTTAAAATAAGCGTAACCGCCAAAGGTAGCCAGCGCCACCACGAGCAACGCCACTAGGCTCCGAAAACGGAACCGATGACGAGCTTGCATTTGATAATAGGCGTGTTTATCCATAACTAAGCGACCGGCGCACGGCCGTTACCCATAGTATAGGTGGAAACTGGTTATGGTGCTAGCCATGAACCAGGCGCTCCTGTAAGTTTATGGTCCAACCCCTGCATATTTCTCAACTTACAGGAAGCTTCGGTTCATGGCTAACCTTTACGCTTGGCCCGGCGTTTGGTTGGCAGCCAGGAGCGGATGCGCGTAGTATGAGCCTCCTCCGCTAAGGCCGGCGGCAGGATTTTGGCGAAGACGCCAAACAATGTCAGAATCCAGATCAGGCCAATCGCTACCAAAAGATAGATCCAAGCCCGCCAGCCCAAGTAGAGAGCTTTTTGGTACCCCGCAAAACTCAGCATTAGACCCACCATCCCAACGCTTACTGCCATAATTGTAATTTGCTTGGTCAGGCGCTTAATCGCTTTGGAGCCGCGATAACGGTGCTGCAGCAGGACTACGACGATGCGCGCTAGTATGATCAAGAAAGCGCTAACGCCAGCATATATAATCGATTCTTGGCGGCTTGAGAATGTGATAAGCCAATTGATCTGACGGGTCAAGTACTGAGCATTAAAGACCAGCCCCAGTACAATGCCGGTAATTGCTCCCACCGAGACTTCGAGCGGTTTATGGCCCAGGATTTCGCGCAAACGCTGCTGTGGGTGGGCAAAACCGAGACGCTGCTTGCTCATAGTATCGAGAATGGCGTTAATAGCGGCCGCCTGCTCCCCGGCCGCCCGCCGCACCCCAAAGGAGTCGTACATCACAATCGCTGCAAGGACCGCCGACAGTCCAAAAATTGGGCTGGTAACGCCAGCGTGCAGTAGAGCCGTCACAGCCAAGGAACAAACCACTGCCGAGTGGGCGCTGGGCATGCCGCCGGAAGCATATAGGTAACGCAGGTCGAAATGGTCGTCGTTGCGGATGGCCGCAATGAAGAACTTAGCTAGTTGCGCAATCGCCCAGATAACGAACGGGATAACGATATAGGGATTATAGAGACTGGTCATCGCCGTCTTCTCCTTCGAGGCCCCAATCGATCTCGCCGGCACACTTTGGGCAGTAAGTCTGGCCGTCTTCGGTTGTCATGACCGTACCGCAAACCGGGCAGAGCTCAGGCTGAGGCTGATCTTTTTGATCGTTCGGCTTCATCTTAAGTATTGTACCAAAGCTACGAGGCGCGGCCCAACTTTCGCTCGAGACTGACCATCATACCCGAGATGAGCATCAATGCAGCCGCGACTAGGACCCAGATAGCAATCTGGCGGGATTGGTTGGTAGCGCTAGCTTGTTTGGCGCTCAAGACCTTGGTGTTGGCCAGACTGAGGTTGTTGGTTCCTTGGGCAGATTGACTGATTGAACTGCCGCTGGTGGTGCTGGTGCCAGAAGTAGCCTTGTTTTGATTGCTACTATTGCTGTGGGTGACGCTCGACGTTACCGGGCTGATGGCGGCCGTGGTTGGCTGAATGCCTGGAACATCGGGCGAAGCGGTGGTTAGGCTACCATTCCAGTCACCAAAGACGTTGATCATCAGCACACCGAACCAATTCTTGATGTTAAGGGTTGAGCCAACAAAGTTAGCGACGTTAGCCGCTACCGAGGCGTTTCCAGATGTGGCGTTGCCAGCTTTGGTATTGTCTGACACATTGGCGTCGCCTGAGATGGCACCAGCGTTAATGTTGTTGTTAATGGTGCCGGTGTTAGCATTGTTTACGCTCACGTTGTTGGTGTTATCGGCGTTAATCTGATTGTTCGAGCTGGGGCCTGTGTTGGTGTTAGATGCCGTGGTGGCTCCGCCGGTTAACAGGGCCGCTTGTGAAGTGCCGGTGCTGGGCAGGTTCAGAATGGCTCCAACCCAATGGCCGAGCACATTAACCAACACTAGAACAGCATTGTTAGCCGTGAGGTCGCCAGCGTAGTTAAAGGTGTCGGTGTTGGTAGCAGCAGTTCCGGTGGTAGCGCTGCCGGCACTGGTATTGTTCGAAACGCCGGCGCTACCGCTCTGGGCAGCATCGTTGATGTTGTTGTTAATGCCCGTAGTATTGGCATTGTTCACATTCGCATTGTTCGAGTTATTGGTAGTGATACCGTTGGCCGAGCCCGAACCCGTGTCGGTGTTAGAAGCGGTAGTGGTAGGCGTTTCGTTGCCAGCTGCCGCCGCTACCCCATCGAGGAAGCCGGCCGGGAACAGAATGTTGCCATCGAGATTACCAAAGACGTTGACTACACCAAGGAAGGACTGGCCGGAACCGATGGCCGAGTTGATCAGATTCAAGATGTTCAGATCAACACTAGCGTCGCCACTAGTGGCATTTCCGGCATTCGTGTTGCCGCTAACACTAGCATCGCCAGATTGAGCGAGCAAGTTGAGATTGTTGTTGATAGTACCGCTGGCCTGAGAATTCACCGCCAGGTTATTGGCGTTGTCGGTACCAATAGTGTTGTTGGAGTTGGGGCCGGTGTTGGTGTTGGAGGAAGTGGTACCAGCTGTACCAACTGAGCCACCGCCACCAGTTGCGTTAGCCGGTGCAAGCAACAGATTGCCGGTTTGGTTACCAAACAGGTTCTCAACAAAGGTACTGAGGCCACCGGTGGTCCAAGATAGCGACGAGTTGAGTAGGTTGAGGAGGTTGGCGACGTCTTGGGCGGTTCCGGAAGTGGCACTGCCGCCATTGGTGTTACCCGAAACATCAGCGTGACCAGTGGTAGCTAAGCTGTTCAAGTTGTTACTAATGACGGCCTGACTAAAGCTATCAAAGAAGCCGTTGTTGTTGCTCGCTTCCAGAACAGAGTTGTTCGAGCTGGGGCCGGTATTTGAAATGGCCGGATCGCCACCAAGCAGTTGGGCCAAAGCGGCTAGTCCGGAGCTGGTACCTGAGGGGTCGCCGCTGGAGCTTGAACCCGTGGCAGCAGCCGGAGCCACTGAACTCGAAACGGTCACCGGTAAATAGGTGCCGGTTTCGGGATGGTAAACATACTGGGTAGTATCCCAGCGGCCAGTGGCGGGATCGTAGTAGTAACCCGGATTGGTGTTTGGTGTGGTTTGGCCGGTAGCTGGGTTCCAAGTATATTCGGGCGAAACCCACAGACCGGTAGTTGGATCATAGACATATTGACTTGCGTCCGAGCCGGTCGGTTGCTTGGGTCCTTGAGTTTTTTTACCGGAACCGGAACCTGATGCAGGCGGAGTCGAAGTCGAACTGGGCGGAGTAGTTTGGGAGCCACTACCATCGGTACCAGACTGACTGCCATCGCCGGGAGCAGGCGTGGTGGCAGTCTGATCAGAACCAGCGGGCGGGGTGGTCGTCGTCGGATCAGTTGACGGTGCCGTGGTTTGCGTTGTTGGCGTGGTTGAACTACCTGACGGCGTACTGTCGTCGGCTAATGCCACCAGTGGCAATTGCAGCATTAGCACCATGCTGGCTGCTGCAATTGCGAATTTCTTACTACTTTTCATGTTGTTGCTCCCTATTTCCGCCCTTACTTAATGTGCTTAATGTTGAAATTTTGGATGATTGCGGCGAGGAGGGGTTACCCCCCTCGCGAGACTACAATACTAACCGTTCGCTTAGAGCGAATTGGTGGTGTTGTTGTCGTTGCTAGCGTCGCCAGAAGTAGCGCTACCGCCAGTGGTGTTATCGCTCACTTCAGCCTTACCAGACTTGGCAGTCTGGGTGCTGTTGTTCTGAACGTTAACGTTGCTCGTAGTGTTCAGGTTGACGTTGACGTCACTCTTGAACTCAATCGAGGTGTTTGAGTTGGGACCGGTGTCGGAGATGGATGAGGTGTTGTCACCACTTCCACTACCACTACCGAGCAGTGCGCTCAAATCGGTGCAACCACAGCTACCAGTTGAGCTAACAGACGTTGAAGTACTGTTGGTGTTGCTGGCGCTACCAGTCGTAGCGTCACCAGCCGTGGTGTTGTCGTTGGCCTTGGCGTCACCAGTGGTGGCGGTCTGACCATTGTTGTTACCAACACCAACATTGCTGTTGCTGTTGACGTTTAGGTTGGTGTTGCTGGTATCCTTCACTGAAGTATGCGACTGGGGACCGGTGGTGTCGATTGAAGCTGAGCTAGCAGCTGCAACGCCGACGGCGAGTCCGGCAGTAGCCATAGCGATGGCACCAAAGCGCAAGATTGATCGTTTCATATTAGAAACTCCTCTTCTTTAATGTTGTTAATGTTTTTTTGTAGTTCCGGGCCCAAAGGCCCGTGTCTTTTTTTTTAACTCGCTACTTAGTCACACTCACCGACCCAGTGCCGTTAACCGACGTCTGGATAGTGACGTTTGAATGAACCGTACTGTCAGTAACACCGTTTGAGTGCGCATAGACATTGCTATGGCTGACATCCTGGCCACTCGCCCGAGAGGTGACAGAAACGTTTAGTCCGTTACCACTAGAGCTGGTCGTAGTTGGCTGGCCGTTATCCGGCGCGCCGCTACTTTGGTCGCTTTCGTGATTCGTGACAGTGGTCGTAGTACCCCCCTGGTTCAGTGTGGTTGTGCCGCCGGCTGGCACCGTTAGATCTTGCCCGTTCACGCTCACTGTCGGTTTTGTGTCAGAGTTTGCGCCCTGACTCGTTCCCGACGACTGCGCTTGGACCGTCACCGCGGTGTTTTGCCGCATGGCTGCTGCTTCTGCCATTCCGGCTGCGCCCACTAGGAGCACGACAGGAAGTACCGGCAGAAGGTAGCGTTTTGTAAATGTTCTCACCATTGTTACCCTCCTCATAGCCACACTTAGACCCTCAAAGTCCGTTTAGTTGAGTAAACGGCTGTACCGATCGCACCCAGTAAACTTAAGACTGCTGCCAGGGCCAAGCCGACCGTCGAAATGGTCTTGTTGGCTTTGACCGCTGCCGTTAAAGGCGTGGTCTGGGAGACTGGGTTGAATAGATTGCGTAGAGCCGAAACATCAACTGGTACGCTAGCTCCGGTCTCCGGCAATGTGCCTACTGATCCTGAGCCGCCACCGACACCCTTGGAACCGCCGATAGTAGTACTACCTGCAGCTGGGCTGCTGGGATTACTACTACCTCCCCCCATGGCGACGCTGCAAGAACAAGGAGCGGTTGAGCTACTGGTTCCGATAGTCGTTGTCACGGTGTTGGCGTTCGAAGCCGCACCCGACATGGCCGCTCCTGCCGTAGTGTTGTAACTCACGGTGGCGTCACCTGTCTGGGCCGTCTGGGTGTTGCTGTTCGTAACCGTCACGTTGTCTTGATTGGTAATATTAACGTTATTGCTAACGTCAGTGGTTACGGTATTGGAAGAACTCGGGCCGGTGGTTGAGATATTCGCGCTATCCGCGAAAGCGGCACCTGAGAATGCCAAGGTTGCAACCGCTGAGATCAGCGCGGTTCGAGCAAACTTTGATTTCGTCATGTTTGTCACCTCCTTTCTAAGAGCGTTCATATTCTTCCCCCTTGGTACCACCAACCACCCTGGAGGAGCTGGGGAGTACTAAAAAATGAGTTTGTTTTAAGCACTGTGCTCAATCCAAACTCACCTACCGGGAAAGCAAAATTGAAGCGGGGCGAAGAGCCCCGGGGCGCAGTACTAAAACCGCTAGCACGCAGGAAACTCAGGAATGCACTAACGACACCGACGGAAGCCAAAGCCACCAATAGTGTTAACAGAACTGCTAGGCCGTAACCACGAGCCGTCTGTAGGGCTGCCAAGCTGCCATGGAATCTCATTACCGGTGACGGCGCAACCGTGGCCGACACCAGCGCTGTAGCGCCCTGCGGCATCGTTGGCACAGCCGGCTTAGGCTGTCCGCCCTGGTTGCTAGTGGCAGCGACAGGGGTACCATGGTCGGTGGCGACCATGGTAGGCACCACACTACGCGGCTGGTAATAAACGACTTTGGCAATCGGCGCGTTGGGGGTCACAGTAGTTGGCGGTACGGTACCAACCGGTACGATCAATGGAGTTCCGCCGCCATCGCTTGGCATCGTGGTGGCAGCTACGGTCGGTAGGCTGTCGGCATCTACATTCGTATTGGCCGTGGCGTCGATCTCTGAGTTAGGTGCGGCGGCCGGTTGAGTCGTAACGGTAGCCGTTGCAACCGTACCACCAGGAGTTGCCTGCGCGCCGCCATTATTATGAAAACCACCGTGCTTGCCCGAGGCAGTAACGGTGGTTTGATTAGTACTTTCGCTGGTAACGCTAGTGGAAGTGGTGGCTTGAGCAGACCCAGAATCAACATTGTTATTACTGACCGCCACGTTACCCACACTCGGGGATGCAATGTTAACGGTATCGGCATGGGCAATGCCCCCACCAATGTATAAGAGCCCAATTGCCCCCATCAAAATCACTATTAACTTGCCGAGACGGCTTTTACTCATCGACCCCTCATGATTTTAGTATCTTCTGCCAGCCGCCCCAACTGATACAAATTAACTTTAGTACACTGCCGCAAATATTGCTAGTGTAAAATTCAAAAAAATTCTAAATTTGTCAAAACGTGCGATAACGGCCTCGTAGTATCGCCCTATACGGCGTCCGTCGGCCCGTCCTCGATTGGCTCTGTGGTGGGTAATTCGGGCTCGGCGTCGGGCAGCGACGGTGGGTTTTGCTCGAGCTCGTGCTCTAGCTTTGATTCACCGATTAAGGCCACCGAAGCCACGTGGTCGCTAGCATTCATACGCATTACGCGCACACCCTGAGTTGCCCGGCCAATCAGGGAAATCTGCTTGAGCGGCAGGCGGATAACCTGGCCGGCGGTCGAGACCACCACCACATCTTCGCTGTCGTCGGTAATGGCGCGCACATCCACTGTGCGGCCGGTTTTGTCCGACACCACACCAGCCTTAATACCGACGCCGCCGCGGGCATGCGTAGCGAATTGATCAATGCCAGTGCGCTTACCGTAGCCGTTCTCGGTGATCACCAGCAGCTTAGAGCCCGGCATTACCACATCCATACCAACCACTACATCACCCGGCCGCAAGCGGATACCCCGAACGCCACGGGTAGCCCGGCCCATTGGCCGGGCGTCGGTTTCTTTAAAGCGGATGGCTTGGGCCAAGGCGGTCGAGATGATGATCTCGTCGCTGCCGGAGGTTAATTTAACCCATTTGAGCTCATCGCCGTCATCAAGCTTGATTGCGATCAGACCGCTTGAGCGAACATTGGCATAATCCGATAGAGCTGTCTTTTTGACCGTGCCGTTTTTAGTGGCCATAAACAGATACTTGGCTTGGGTTTTACCGTCAAGCGTCACCAGAGACGTCACCTTCTCCTCGGGCTGCAGTTGCAACAAGTTAACAATTGGCTGGCCCTTGGCTGTGCGCGATGCCGCCGGCACTTCGTGAGCCTTCAAACGGAATACGCGGCCTTTATTGGTAAAGAACAGCATGACGTCGTGGTTGTAAGTTAGCACCAGATGCTCTACCACATCTTCTTCCTTGGTGCCCATGCCGATAATCCCCTTGCCGCCACGTGATTGCTGGCGGTAGGTGTTGGCCGGAATACGCTTGATGTAATTACCGGTGGTAAGGGTCACAATCACCTGCTCATTAGGCACCAATTCTTCTTCACTAAACTTACCGAGCTCACTACCTATGATCTGGGTGCGGCGCTCATCGCCGTACTTGGCCTTTAGCTCGACCAGTTCTTCTTTAATCACCCGCAGGATCTCGGCCTCGCTCGACAGCACTTTCTCGAGCTCACTAATCAACTTTAATAAGTCGGCCAGCTCATCCTCGATCTTCTTGCGCTCCAGGCCGGCCAATGTTCGTAGCTGCATGGCCAGAATCGCCTTAGCTTGAACTTCACTAAGCTTGAACTGCTTGATCAAGTTGGTTTGAGCTTGCTCCGAAGTGGCACTAGCCCGGATGGTCTTAATGACTTCGTCGATATGGTCGAGGGCGATTTTAAGACCTTCCAGGATATGAGCGCGTTCTTTGGCCTTACGCAGCTCAAATTCGGTCCGGCGGCGTACCACGGTTTGGCGGTGCTTGAGGAACTCGCGCAGCATCGACTCGAGACTAAGCACCCGTGGCTGCAAGCCGTCGATCAACGCCAACATGTTGACGTGGAAGGTGGTTTGCAAAGGCGTCATTTTATATAACTGATTTAAAATCTTCTTGGGGTAAGCATCCTTTTTGAGGTCGACCACAATCCTGATCCCGCCGCCGCGTCGACTCGACTCATCGCGCAGGTCGCTAATGCCGACTACTCGCTTATCCTTCACCAGTTCGGCGATCTTCTCTACCAACGAGGATTTATTGACGGCATAGGGAATCTCGGTAATCACAATCTGGAAATTACCTTTTTTATCTTCAACCACTTCGGCCCGTCCGCGCACCACAATACCGCCGCGACCAGTCCCGTAGGCCTGCTTAATACTCTCAGTGCCGTAAATAATGCCGCCGGTCGGGAAATCCGGCCCCTTCACGATACCGACTAAGTCCTCGAGCGTAACGTTGTCGTTATCAATAATGAAGATAATGGCTTCGAGCAGCTCGCCCAGATTATGCGGCGGGATGTTGGTAGCCATACCAACGGCGATACCAACTTGGCCGTTTAACAGCAGGTTGGGCAACTTGGCTGGTAACACCACTGGCTCGCGGTCAAAGCCATCGAAGTTCGGCACAAAGTCGACCGTCTCTTTCTCGATATCGAACAACATTTCCTCGGCAATGCGGGTCATGCGGGCCTCAGTATAGCGCATGGCAGCCGCCTCGTAGCCGTCGATGTTACCAAAGTTACCTTGGCCATCTACCAACGGATAACGGTAGGAAAAATCTTGGGCCATGCGTACCATCGCCTGGTAGATAGCCGAGTCGCCGTGCGGGTGAAACTTACCCATAACATCGCCGATCACAGTAGCGCTCTTACGGTACTTGGAGTTGTGGCGCAGTCCGGCCTGGCTCATCACATACAGAATGCGGCGGTGCACCGGCTTCATACCGTCGCGCACATCCGGCAGCGCCCGGGCTACAATCACGCTCATGGCATACTCGAGGTAGCGCGTCTCCATTTCAGATTCAACCGTTCGGGCTAAAACGCGCGGGTCACCGTCTACGGTCTGCGGCTGGTCGTTCATCTCGGGTTCTTCGATTGGGGTTTTTGGCTCTGCCACGGCTAAATATCCAAGTTCCTAACGCTCTTAGCGTGCGTCTGAATAAAATTTTTGCGCAATAATACTTCATCACCCATCAGCTTATTAAAGACGGCGTCGGCCCGCTCGGCGTCCTCCACCGATACCTGAATCATCACCCGTTGAGTCGGATCCATAGTCGTTTCCCAGAGCTGCTCTGAGTTCATCTCCCCTAGCCCCTTGTAGCGCTGAATCCCCGTGACGCCGGCGTCCTTCAGGCGACTTTTTATAGTTTCATCAACGATCTCGGTTTCCTCGAGGTTGTCAACATCCTCCTCGGCTACCGGCTCGTCAGTCTCAGCCTCGTTTCCGATTGTGGAGGCAACGGCAACCACTGGCTCCTCTACTGGTTTACCAGCCTTCTTGGCCGCGACACGCTCCTTGGTTAATCGGTCAATTATCTCGTTGCGCTCATCGTCGCTGTAAGCATAGGTCTTCTTTTTTCCGGCACTCAACAAGTAGAGCGGCGGTTGCGCAATATACAAAAAGCCTTTTTCTATAATGTCAGGCATATGACGATAGAAGAGAGTCAGCAGCAGTGTCGTGATGTGCGAGCCGTCGACATCGGCATCGGTCATTATGACGATTTTGTGATAGCGGATCTTGTCGATCTCGAATTGGTCGGCAATGCCGGTACCCAGGGCGATGATTAAGTTCTTAACTTCATTATTACCGAGCATACGGTCGAGTCGGGCTCGCTCCACGTTCAAGATCTTACCGCGTAAGGGCAAAATCGCTTGGAAGTGGCTGTCACGGCCGTCGACTGCCGAACCGCCGGCCGAGTTACCCTCAACGATGAACAGTTCTGACTCAGCTGGATTCTTGCTGCGACAGTCGCTGAGTTTGCCCGGCAGCGTTAACCCGTCGAGAGCGCCTTTGCGGATGACGGTGTCGCGAGCAGCTCGGGCAGCAATGCGGGCGCGAGCACTCAAAGCTGATTTGGCCACTATCTTCTTAGCCTCGCCCGGATTCTCTTCCAGATAATAGCTAAACCACTCGTTCATCACCTGCTCCACGTAGCCGCGGACCTCGGGATTGCCCAACTTGGCCTTGGTTTGGCCTTCGAACTGCGGGTCGGTCAGCTTTACCGAAATCACCGCCGTAATACCTTCGCGCACGTCTTCTCCCGTAAGGTTCTCTTCGTTGTCTTTAATTAATGAATTCTTGCGAGCGTAGTCGTTAATTACCCGAGTTAAGGCGGTCCGGAAACCGGTTAGGTGAGTACCGCCTTCGGGGTTATGAATGTTGTTGGCAAAAGTTTTAACATTCTCGTTAAAGCCTTCGTTGTACTGAATGGCGATCTCGACCACCGAGCCGGACACCTCACGCTCAATATAAAATGGCGGGTCGTTAACCAGCTCGCGGTTTTTGTTGAGGTGCACCACATATGACTTAATGCCGCCCTCAAAGTAGAACCCAAAGCGGCGGCCAGACTTCTCATCGATAATACTGGTGCGCACCTTCTTGGTTAAATAGGCCTGGTGGCGCAAGCGGTCCAAAATGGTGTCGTAGTCGAACTCGGTAGTTTCAAAAATTTTGACGTCGGGATAAAAGGTGATACTCGTGCCTGTCTCGGTACTGGTGCCGTCTTCCTTTAACTTACCAACCGGCACCCCCTGCTTGTATTCCTGCGTGTAGCGTTTGCCGTTGAGCCGAACTTCGGCTAGCAGCCGGTCCGACAGCGCGTTCACTACACTAATACCGACGCCGTGCAGCCCACCCGACACTTTATAGCCGCCGCCACCAAACTTACCGCCGGCGTGCAAGACGGTCAGCACCGTTTCAAGGCCGGTCTTACCCGTGCTTTTTACGATATCTACCGGAATTCCGCGGCCGTCGTCATCGACCCGTACGCCGCCATCGGCCTGCAGCGTCACCACCACCTGCTTGCCGTAGCCGGCTAGGGCCTCATCAATCGAGTTGTCGATGACTTCCCAGATTAAGTGGTGCAAGCCGTCCACACCGGTGCCGCCAATATACATACCGGGACGCTTCCGGACCGGATCGAGCCCCTCTAATACCTGGATTTGATCTGCACTATAGTCTGATTGTTTTTCGGCCATAAACCCTTTCGTAACTAAAGATGAGAGCACATCACTCCCACCCGGTTTCCTCTCTATTATACCTTAAATCTCGCTGAGGGGGCAATGACCCGATAGGTTTATTATCGTTATTCTAGACCCTGAATAACCCCAAGCAAATCCGAAAACTTCTCGATAAAGCGGTCAACAGATATGCCTGAAAAGTCACTCTTAGTACGGAGGCCGCTTTCAAGACTTGCTATGAAATGTAATCCCGCATCTTTCGCGGCCACAGCATCGCCTACTGAATCGCCAATATAAACGCACTCGTCCTGAGTTAGGTCATTCTCGTCGAGAAGCTTATCAAATGCTCTCGGATCCGGTTTATGAAACTCCATATTGTCTCGACAGTAAAAAGCCGTCACCTTTTTAGCTAGCTGGTGATCGGGTTCAAGCATGTGAAACAGCTCCTCATGGGTTCTAGAGGTTAGGACAAATAGGTGTTTGTTCAATTCAAGCAGAGCGTCCATTGTTCGATAATTCTCGGCTGATATTTTGTCCAACTTACCGGCCTGAATATATTTATCGATTGCCGGCCGATAGAATCTTTTGAACTCTGCCACATCAAGTCCAGGGGAACGATCCGATAATGCCTCGAACAATGGTCTACCCCAAGTCGATAAATGAATGTTGCGACTCATTGGCTGGCGGCCCATTTGCTTCAGTACGTCGTTTTCCAACTCAAAACATGCGGCTTCGGTAAGGCAGAGTGTGTCGTCCAGATCGATTATTACGGCTTTGATCATTTGCCAACATCATATCAAACCTTGCGCATAGGGTGCCTAAAGGTGTTTAATAAACATAAGCAATGTTTCGCAAGATCGTCTCTAACTTATCTTTATCCCCCAGCGCTGGTAGTCAACTGACTTACTATCTAAAACGACTGCAAAAAGAGGGCATTACCCGCAAGCTAACTCTGGTGTTTGCGGTTGGCTTGGTAGTGCTGCAGATCGCAACGGTGGTGTCGCCAACGCAGGCTTCGAGTATCCCCTCACCCAACGACATTGTTTACGGCGGTTTGGGTGACACGCCGCTGGCTACTCAGTTAAAGATTTACGATCAGAATACTGACGGCCGCAATATTAATTTTGACGACCTTTATACTCGTTTCGGCATTACTCGTCCCGAAATTGCAGCATCTACCCTCGGCACCATCAATTCGAGCGACCACACCTTGTTGTCGTTAGGCCGCGAGGACCAGTTTCCAGCAGTTGATCAACCCTTTACCATCGACCAGAATAACTACTACCTCAGACCCTTGTTTGAGTGGGGTGACAATTTAACTTATCCGGCCCTGATCGGGACGCGGGCCGACGGCAGCTTCTTTGCCCTGATGGTTGGCTGCGGCAACATTGTGGTGCGGACAGTGCCGACTGTGACTCCGCCAACTCCGACACCGAAGCCCAAGCCGGTGGTACCACCGAAACTAACCTTGGTGAAAAGTGTGGTATCTGGTTATCCGCCGGCCAATAGCAATATCCCGCCGGGGGCCGAAATTGGCTTTAAACTCGACTACGCTAACACCGGTGGCAGTGCTGCCAGCGAAGTTACGCTGGCCGACCCCATCCCCGACCATACATCGCTGGTGGCCCAGGGGAATGGTACGCCTGTCTTCCCCGAGATCGGCCACGATAGCAATAACGTACCGACGGTTGGCGCGGTTAACCATGTCTGGTGGATTAGGCATAACTTATCACCCGGCGAGACTGGCTACGTACAAGTTAGTTTTAAAGTCGCCGACGACACCCCCAACGGTACTAAGGTTTGTAATACTGCCTACATTCACTCTACCGAAGTTACTACCGTTAAAAGTAACCAGATCTGTTACACCGTGACGGTAACAGCTCCGAAGCCGCCGCCATCACCTGTCCCGGTTGTGCCGACACCGCCGACTCCTACTCCTGGCACCCCCAACGTCGTGGCCTCCAAAGTCGTCAGTAACCTGACCTCAAACGTCCTCAATGTTACCAGTACCACGGCAAACGCCGGCGACACGCTCAAGTACACCCTCACCGACAAGAACACCGGCACCGCTACTGCCAGCAACTATCTAGTGGACGAGAATATCGGCGACATCCTGGCCTACTCCACCCTGACCGACACCGGCGGCGCTACCAACCAAAACGATCAGCTGTCCTGGCCCTTGGTGAATATCCCGGCCGGTGGTCAAGTCACCGAAACTTTCCAGGTTAAAGTCATGGACCCAATCCCAGCTACCCCCACGACTGCGAACGACCCTCGCTTGTACGACCTCAAGCTCGACAACATCTACGGCAACGCCGTCGAAGTCACCCTGCCCGCTCCTCCCGCCAAAGAAGTTGAGACAGTCACTCAGCAATTACCGCAGACAGGCGCTGGCACTTCTTCGCTGATCGTCTTTGTGGTTGTCGCCGGCATGGTTTACTTCTACTTCCGCAACCGTCAATTAGTCCATGAGCTCAAGATGTTAAGAGTTGATAACGTGGTGGGACAATAATGGAACAAGAACCGCGCGGACCAGAAAAAGCCGCTGAAATACCTAAGGCGGAGCGACTTGAGGCCTCTACGGAAGCTGGCAAAGGCCCGGAACACGCTCAAGAGTCCGAAGCCGACCGCAACAAGAACGTTGAAGTAGCCCGAGCTAAGATCGAGAAATCGGCTGCCGAAACGGCCGAACCGGCCAAAGAAAACGCTCCTAAAAGAATGTCGAGCCACTTGGATCCAAAGCAAGCCTATACCGACACCATGGCTTCGATCCAACGGCATTTATCCAGTCCCAGCAAAACCTTTAGTAAAGTGATCCACTCGCCGGCCGTCGAGAAGACCAGCGAGGCAGTTGGCCAAACCGTGTTGCGCCCGTCAGTTACTCTTGGTGCCAGCTCCACAGCCCTGCTGGTCGGTGCTTTCACCTACTGGTTAGCCAAACACTATGGTTATGCCATCTCCGGTTCCACCATCCTCTTAAGCCTGCTCGTTGGCGGTGTGGCCGGCCTCATGATTGAAGGCATCGCCAAACTCTTCCGTCGCCGCCAGCCCTAGTTTCTAGCATTTGTCGTTGCGAGCCTAGCGTGGCAATCTGACGGTCATGGCAAACCCACCGCATCACAAGATCCAATCCTGCCCCGGACGCGCCAATATTATCTTCTCCCATTATGTCTGCGAGCGTCCTCTTGCCATATAGCCTGGAGGAGGAGCCCTTTCGTGTTTTCTAAGTCTTTTATAGTTCCGTATGACGAAAGGGGTAGGTTATCCTCTCCAGGCTATATGGCCCCAGTACGGAGGTCGGGGGTTTCATGGATCCAGTACTATAAACTGACAACTTAAAACTATGCACTAACTACTGACCCCGGTGGACGTTCCCGTGCTCGTCCACGTGCACTTCGCCTGGTTGGAGCTTAGGAGTAGCTGGCGCCACCGGAGTTGGCTGAGCCGTCGTAGTCACAACAGCCGCCTCATGTTTGAACGAAGTATTATTGCTGCTAACAGAGGCTTCCACGAGCTTAGGTTGAGGCGGTGGAGCTGATATAGGGGTTGCCTGGGATGGCGGCGCCGGTTGTACAAACGGGTTTGGTGGCTGGATTACGCGGTCACGGTGCGGCGATCGCGGTTGGTTATGAACAGGCGGCCGGGAGTTGGGGCGTTCAATCCGGCGATTACGGCGTTCCTGGATGCGCGGTTGATTGTTAGACGGACGCTGCTCTGGTCGCGGCCGATTGTCTGAGCGTGACTGGTCAGGGCGCGAGCGATTATCCGGTCTCGGCGTTCGACCATCTGACTGCGGGCGTTCGTTAACCTGGATGCGCGGTTCTTCAGTTCGTTGCGGCGGCCGAGGAGGCTCAGGAGGGCGTGTTTCGGTTGCGGCAGCCTGTTGTTGCGGCTGAACTGGCGACTCGGCACGCGGCACTGGCGGTGTCCTACTAACAATTGGAGCCGCTGGATGGGATTGAGCTGCCGCTGGAGTTGGCTCTGGCGGTAGTGGTGGCGTTACCGGTTCAGCTATGGCAGGAGTAGGCTCAGGGTTGCCCGGAGGCGGTGAAGTGACTGTTTCAGGATCAACTGGAGCAAGCGGAGTATCATTGGCAACCGGTGCCGCTGGCACTAGGTTTGGCGGTGGCGCTACCGGCTCAGGTGTGACAGGAGTGGGCGCAGGACTGGCTGGAGCCGGTGTCGGTTCGATTGGCGGTTGGGCTGGTGCTGTAGCTGGAACCGCTGTTTGAGGAGCTGGAACCGGGGCTTGCGGCCGAATACTCAGAGTATCATCGGCTTCATCGGACTGAGCCGCTGATTGCGGCGCTGAAGCCGGTTCCGCAACTGGGGCAGACGCCGTTTGAGCCGGCGGCTCAGCGCTAGCTGGTTCCGGAGCGGCCGTTTGCGGCGCCAGCTCCACGGCCGCGGATGAGCGCGCACCCAAACGAGCGTTAATCTCAGCCTCCACGTTCTCCTTAACCAGGCCGAATTTGGCAGCCGACAGCTGCTTAACCGCTTCCCCCATCTCTGGGTTCGTACTCTCGACTGGCGGCAGAGCGTTAATGCTAAACGGCTGCGACGGCAACCCGCCGACCATTAAACGTACCACAGCATGGCCGTTAGGGATGTTCACTAGGTCGTGGGTATCAAACACCGGTGCGAACTGCTTGACTAAAAAGTCGGCGTCCTCGGGACCCGTGCGGAAGCTGGCAATCGTACCAACGTTACCAAACACGGCATTGCGGACATCTTCCGACAGTTGACCAATGAACTGGTTGGCCACGGTCAGACTCAAGCGGTATTTACGGGCCTCGGACAAGATCGTTGCAAACGAATCGGTCGAGAAGTTTTGGAACTCATCCACATACAAACAAAAGTCGTTGCGTTCAGCCTCGGGCACGTTGGCCCGGCTCATGGCCGCTGCCTGGAACTTAATCACTAGGATCATACCCAGCAGTTGCGAGTTAAGCTCGCCGATCAGCCCCTTACTCAGATTGACGATCAAAATCTTCTTATTATCCATAATATCGCGCAGGTCAAAGGCGCTCTTGGGCTGGCCGATGATGTTGCGCATGATCTCGTTCGACATAAACGCCCCAAACTTGGACACGAACCAACCCAGCATCTCCGATTTGTGATAATCGCTGGTTTGGGCCATCTCCTTAGTCCAAAAGTCGATCACGGTTTGGTCGCGCACGTAACGGAACTTCTGTTTCAGATACTCATTGTCAGTAAAAACCTTGGGAATTTCGATGAAAGTCGCACCCTCGGGGTCACTCATCAGGGTGAGAGCGGCATTGCGAAACCAGTGTTCATAGCGCGGACCGATAATACCGGTGTGGCCGGGGTCGTAGAGCTTATACAGCATACCGATCGACTCTTGGATAATGAAGTCTTTTTGTTCCGGCGAATGAAACTCAAATAAGTTGAGACCCAGCGGCCGGGCCGTATCACCGGGGTTAAAGTAGACCACATCCTCGGCCCGTTCCTTCGGCACCATCGAAAGAATCCGTTCGGCGGCATCACCGTGCGGATCAATGAAGGCGAAACCGGCACCGGCGTTCATATCCTGCACCGCCAGGTTCTCCATGAGGGTCGATTTACCGGTGCCGGTTTGACCGACAATATAGGTATGGCGCCGGCGGTCAATCTGATCGAGCCGCACTTCCTTACGTACCCCGCGGAAAACGTTGTAACCCAGTAACAGTCCGGTCGTCGGCAAGTTAACCGGTCCATCAACCTCGTGGAAATGCTGGCGCTCCACTTGGGCCGTGGCTGTTAAACGCGCTTCGGGCAGGTGGAAGATAGTAGCAAGTTCAACTGAGTTTAGAATTGTGCCGGAGAGCTCCGGTGGGAAAAATCGGAAGATAAAGGCTGTTACTAGGCCTTCAACATTACTAGCGCCAATCAACTTTAGGCCATTACGACCGGGTGCTTCCAGTAGCGAGAAAGTCGTGGCTAGCTGTGTCAAAACCGCCTGAGAGCGCTCGTGTTGGCCAGTTGAGACCACTAGCCGGATCAGCGATTCAAAGCCTGGATGTTTAGCCTTCTCTTCGATTGCCGCCAGCTTGGCCTCTTCTATGCCGGTCAGCGTCTGCGGATGCTCTTTGAGACGTTGCTGGGGGCTCTTGATGGCAGCCCGGGCCAGGTCGCGGCCGGTAAACGACAAGTCGGTGGCAGCGCCAGGATTGCGGCGACGTTGGCGCACAAACCGATTGGCCTTAGCCACCCACTTTTTGCCCGCCGGCCGCACCAATACCTGGATAGCGGCTCCTTCACCCGGCTGCAGGGTCGAGAGCGTGTTAACCAGGGCTTCTAAGGGGTCAGTCTCGAGTTCGTGGAAGGTCTGCAGGGGATGGATGTAGGAATCTTTTAAGATCAGCTCGCCCCCAACGGTTCCCGGTAGTTTGCCTGGTTCACTAAAGGGGTTATAATCCTCAACTTCTTCGAGCTGCGCCGATGGGTAAGCCGACAATAATGCTTGCTTAATAACCGGCACCAGGGCTACTGGTACGGCGGCGTAGAAATGGATTTTGCCATCAGTGGCCACGATCTCAAAACTAACGTGGCGCTGGCCATAAAAGTCACTCTTAAAGCCTTTTTGAGTCGATCCAGCAATCAAGCTATAAAGTGTCTCGGCCTGAGCCAACTTACGGCGCATGGCCTCGCGCTGATCGGGGTTTTCGCTGGTGGCATTGGTTTCGATCGCCGGTAAATAGATCCGGATCGGCACCATCTTGAGGCCGCGCTCAACACTCTTGGCCCGGCGCAGAATCCGGCGGTAAAACAAGAATGCCGCCACCCCCATCACAAAAATGAAGATAACAATCGCAAGGACGCCCAAAGGACTCATTGCGACCGTCCCATCGGAAGATAGTTCAAACCCAGGCCACCCCGAACCACTGGAATATGGCCACTGGAAACTAACTTAATAATGCTCACCTCGGCCAACCGGCTACTCTCCCGGCGACTTAATGTCTTTGCCGTAACGCTTCTTCAAATAATCCACCTGTAAATCCTCAAACCCCTCTTCTTCGGCATGCGGATCATCAGCATTCTTTTCGACGACGGCTTGAGCCGCATCCACCCACTCCTTTTCGATCACATCAACGTCATCGGCCGTGGCGGGAGTCCCCGTTGCTGTGGGAACAGGAGTCGGAGCCACAGGAGTGGGCGTACCCAATGGCGG
>Ga0265338_10002671_pt1 | contig 26214 bp, 22 predicted proteins | sample 42126metaG_FD_193579 | JGI IMG/M metagenome (GOLD analysis project Ga0265338, IMG submission 193579) | Rhizosphere microbial communities from Carex aquatilis grown in University of Washington, Seatle, WA, United States - 4-21-26 metaG | ecosystem: Host-associated > Plants > Roots > Rhizosphere...
TGCTCGTGTTTGGCGGCGACGGCACCATGTTGCGCGCCGCGCGCGATCTGGCCGGCTCCGCCACTCCCCTGCTCGGCATCAACATCGGTGGCCTCGGCTTTCTCACGGCCGTGCCGTCAGACGGGCTCGCCCGGGCACTGAATCACATCTGGAAAGGTGAATTCAAATACGAATCCCGCGCCTTGATTGAAGCGAGCGGGCGTTGCCATGGCCGGCCGGTAAGTGAAATGGCATTAAATGACATTGTGATCGGACGCGGTGCCGTTTCGCGCCTCATCGGGCTGGACGTGAGCGTGGATGGTGAGCTCGTCACGCATTACCGCTGCGATGGCCTGATTGTCAGTTCGCCGACCGGTTCCACGGCTTATTCGCTGTCGGCCGGCGGCCCGGTGGTCTTTCCCACGGCGGAGGTTTTCACGCTCACGCCGATCTGCCCGCACGCGCTTTCCAACCGCTCCATCATTCTCCCTTTGACGTCGACCATTCGCGTCAAGGCCACCAACCCCATGCCCGCAACCATGTTGAGCGTGGATGGCCAGGTGGTCGCCGAATTGGACGCGGGCGATGAAGTGACCATCCGCCGCGGCCGCCGAGCCGTCCGCTTGATGCATCTGGCAGACAGTTCATTTCTGGAAACCCTGCGCCGCAAACTGCAATGGCGCGGCGCCTATGTTTGAATTAAAGGAAGAATTAAGAATGAAGCATGAAGAAACTTTCAGAAGGCTTCACCGAAGCCTTTCCGGTTCCGCCTGCTGCCTGCTGCCTGCTGCCTTCGGATTATGGTACGCTTAAAGGACATAGCCCAATACGCCGGTGTTTCCGTGATGACCGTCTCGAAAGCGCTGCGCAACGAGCCGGACGTTTCCGCAGCCACCAAGGTGCGCATCAAACAATTGGCGCAGCAAATGGGCTACGTGCCCGATTCCACCGCGCAGGGCCTGCGCACGCGCACCACCAAACTGTTCGGCCTGGTCATTCCCTCCATTACCAACCCCATTTACGCGCGCATCGTTTTCGCCCTCGAGGAGCGCGCGCAAGAGCTCGGCTACGACATCCTGCTCGCGCATACGCACAACGTCCCGGCACGCGAGGAAACCTGCATCCGGCGCCTGATGTCGCGGCGCGTGGACGGATTTTTCATTTCGCCCGTTTACCGCTTTGAGGCCGAGGCGCGAATTTATGTGGAGCTGGCCGCCCGCAAAATTCCGACGATCCTGCTCGGGCCGCCCGCGCCGTTTTGCAAGCTGTTTCCCAGCGTGGAGGTTGAGGAACTCAACGCCAGCGCCAGCGCCACGCAACATTTGTTGAAACTCGGCCACCAACGCATCGCCTATCTCGCCGGCCCGCAATCCGCACCGTGGGCGCATGACCGCTTTGAAGGCTATCGCCGCGCCTTGCGCGACGCCAATCTGGACGTGGATGACCGGCTCGTGTTTCAGGCCGGCAGCGCGATTGAAGACGGCACCAAAGCCGCGTTGCAAATGCTCAACGAATCCTGCAACGCCACCGCTGTGCAGGCCGTCAACGACCTCGTGGCCATCGGCTGCGCCGAAACCCTCCTTTCCCAGGGCCTGCGGATCCCCGAGGACATCTCCCTCGTCGGCTTCGGCAACGTGCTGACGGCGGAATATTTTCGCGTACCGCTGACCACCATCCGCCAGCCCAAATTCCGGCTCGCCATGGCGGCGATGGACATGATGACCAGCCTGCTGCGTGGCCAGCCGGTGGAAACCAAGCGTCTGTCCGCCGAACTCATCGAACGCAAAAGCACCGCGCCGCCCAAAGCCGCGGCCCCCACCGTTGCGCCAAAGAGCCACGAATGAAGGCCTGGTGATTGGCTTACCGCTCGAACTTGACGGGCACGGATAGATCGAAGCCGGCACGCTCCAACTGTTCGGCGCTCCCGACCACGGCGCCATTCATGGTGACGTGCTTGAACAGAATCGGCGCCACGTTGCGCCCCATCATCAGGCTGGGCTTGAATGGCTTGTAAAAGGTGCAGTTCTCGAAAACAAAGTTGGTCAGGGGCAGGTCGCCGCCATCAATGTAGATCTGCCCGCCGTCATTCTCGAACGTGCAGTCGACGAATTTGAAATCATCCAAAGCCGCATTCCGGCTGAACCGGGCACCCGAGGAATAGCCGCGTCCGGTGAAGTACGCCGGCGTCAGTTGAATCCAAATGGCGAACTTGTTGTGGTTGGCAACGAAGTTTACGTCCTGGAGACGCACGTGCTTGATGGGCGGGGCGCCCCCATAACCCAGGACCAGGGAGGCGGTATAGGAATAATTGACGAATCCATTCACCTCAAAATCCTCAATGCCACTCGACGCGTTGGTCGCGCCGCCACCGCCATAAAAGGCCCAGGTATCATCCATGGTCATGGCGAATCCGTCTTCGATCAGGATATGACGGCTGGTGCTGAAATCGTACGCGTCGTCGTGGTATTGTTGTTTGCGATTGACGATTTTGAGGTTGCGGGTGGTGAAATTCTCGGTGCCAATGACAAAAATGGTCCAATAGGCGGACCGGAGGAGGCACAGATCCTGAAAGGTGATGTTGCGGCACTGATTGATCACGTAGCCGCGGATTCCGGTGCCATGAGGATCATTCACCTTGCCATCCACGTCCCGGGCGGTTCCGTCCGAGGTGTCAGGTTGGAAGTCATGCCACAACCACGGGTAACCCTGCATATCAATGGTGCCGCGGCCCATCAGACCGGCGTTCTCGACATGGTCGAAAACAAAAAATGCCCGGAGCGACCTTCCCCCCGACGGCGTCGGCGCCCCGGTATAATCCGCACTCTGGCGCGAGCCCAGAATCAAGGCGCCCGCATCCACATAAAGCTGGACGTTGCTCTTCATGAACACGGTGCCGGTGAGGTAAACGCCCGGCGGAAAATAGAGCACGCCGCCACCCGGCCGGGCGGAGACATCGGTGATGGCTTGATTGATGTTTGTCGTTTCCAGGGTCTTGCCCGTGTTGTCCACGTGGTAATCCATGATGTTGATCACGTTGGTATCACCAAGCCGGGGCGAGTTCTGCTCCGGCGGATCGGCAAACAACATCAGCCCGGTGCTGTAGAACAACGGCTCGTCATTGAAGAACAGGATCAGTTTGCGCGGCTGGTCCAAGTCGAAACTGACCGTATTGCCGTCAATCTTCGGATGAATGCCATAGGCGAGCGGTCTGACGTCACAGGTAATCACCTTCCGCTCGCTGATGAGGTGGGTGATCTCAACGTGGACCTTTCCGGTCATGGCGAACCGGGCATAATCCATCCAGTTGAACTGGTCATAAGTAAGAAAACGATTCACGAACACCGGCTGGCCGTTCACGGTCACCTTGTAGGATTCGCTCGGCACGGCGCCCGGGTACGGCGGGTAAGGGATGACGGCGGCAAAGGTTGCCACCGGCGAAAGCATCAAAAGCAATCCCGCCATACGGGTCAACGATTTGGAAATCATGGCCGGACGATAAATCCAGCCATGGCCCAAAGGAAAGGCTAAAGGTTGAAACCCAACATTTCAAACGTCCAACACCGAACTCCAAACTCCAGACTCCGAATCTTACCAAGGCTTGACTTCCGGCCATGGTTGCACAGCTTTGGAAAAATGACTGTCAGAACGGCAACCTTGCAAGACGTTGGGGCAATTGCCCGGCTCTCGGACGAGCTGGGCTATCCAAATGACCCGGCATCTGTGGAAGCCCGCGTACGAAAGGTCGCCGCCCAAAAACATCATTTACTTCTCGTCGCTCAGAATGATCAAGGCGAGGTCTGCGGCTGCCTGCACGCCTTCGGCGCTGATTATATCGAGTCGGGTTTCCGGGTGGAAATAGCCGGATTGGTCGTGTCGAAGTCGATGCAGCGATCCGGGATAGGCAGCCGTTTGGTCGGGGCGGCTGAGCAATGGGCACGAGACATCGGTGCGGAATTCGTCAGCGTGCGCAGCAACATCAATCGCGAGGAAAGCCACCCGTTTTACCGAAAGCTTGGATATGAACTGAAAAAGACGCAGCAGGTGTATCGCAAGCGCCTTTGAATGCGCCCGTGTTTGCGTTATCCGCGAAATCCGCGGTTAGACCAGTTGCAGCGGCTCGAATTGCCGGCCAAGTATTGGCGCGCTTTTCGTGTTGAGCCAACCCTCCAGGACGCCCGCATAGACGCTGCGGAAGTCCACGGTATATTTAATGTCCCCCTCAAACAAATCTTGCGGCGCCAGGCTCGGGTAACGCCCCAGCAATCCCGCCTTGACCTTGTCGCCGATGACAAACAGCGGTGCCGCCGCCCCATGGTCTGTGCCGCCACTGGCGTTTTCGGTGACGCGCCGGCCGAATTCGCTGAAGGTCATCACCAGGACACGCTGCAAATTGCCCTGCGCCTTTAAATCGCCGACGAAAGCGCTCATGGCGTCGCCCAATTCCTTGAGCAACCGGTCCTGCGTGCCGGCCTGATTGGCATGCGTGTCATAACCGCCTTGTGAAACGTAATAAACCCGCGTGGGCAGGCCGCCGGCAATGAGTTGGGCAACCAGTTTGAGGTTGTCGCCGAGCTTGGTTGACGGATACGGCGCCTGACTTTTCACGCGCGCAATGATGGCGCGGATTTTGTCAGAACTCAGCTGCGCATCGAGCGCCGTCCGCTCAATGAAATGCAATACGGAACCGCCCGGTTGCGGCATGCCGGAGGCCAGCGCGCCAATACTGCCGCCGGAATTAACGTCGGGTGCGGCGTCCGGTATTTCGTTTAATTTCTCGTACGATTCCTCCAGCAAATCCACCTGGCCGGGTTTGAAACGTCCGGGCGACATAAACCGGTAGCTTTGCGGGTTGACCAGGCTGATGCCGGTGGGCGTTTGGGCATAAAATGATTGCGGCATCTGGCCGCCAATGTCCACGCCCACAGCCGGGTCGCAGCCCGCGCAGGCATTGTCAAAATACCGTCCGAGCCAGCCGTATTTTTCCACCCGGTTCGCGTCACTGGCCGTCTGCCAGATTTCCGTCGAGCGGAAATGCGATCGGTTCGGGTTGGGATAACCTACCCCCTGCACCACCGCCAGATGCCCGGCGTCATAAAGATTTTTGAAGCCGGCCAACGCGTTGTGAAATCCAATTTCGCCGTTCAGATTCAAAACCTGTTGGGCCGAAAGGCCGAGTTTGGGGCGGGCGTTACGGTAATAATCATTGGTATAGGGCACGACGGTGTTGATGCCGTCGTTGCCGCCGGCCATTTGCAGGACCACCAGAATCGTCGCATCCTTGCCGGTAACGATTTGCGTGCCGGAATCGGCCGCTTCGCTGTGCAAGGCAGCGAAGGTGTCGGCGAGAAACGCGGGGACGGTCCAGGTCAGCGCGCTGCCCAGCACGGTGGTACGCAGAAACTGGCGCCGCGTTTGGAGTGTAATTTCGTTTTTCATGTTTTTCTTTCGGTAGGGACGCGCTGCCGCGCGTCCTGACCAGCCAGCAGGCCGGCCCTACCATTTTTTTCAAGTCACCTGATATTCCGGCGTGCAAATTACCAGACGGATGGCCGCCCGGATGTCGGCGTCGGTCAATTTGCCCCGTGTATTTAGAAAGTCGCTCAACGCCTTTTCCTGATCGTTCTTGAGCGCCGATTGCAGCAGCCGGTGTTGCAACGCGGCCACGACCCGGTCCTTGTCCGCGCGCTGATCCGGTGAAAGAATTTTATTCACGTCAACCCCGCCGATATGAACCCGTTTCCCATGGACTTCCGGCGGGCTGGCCATCGGGGTCATTTGTGGCATGGCGTCCAGTCGGACCGCGGGCATGTCCGCGCCCTGGACCAGAAGGGCCGCGGTATTATAACGGTCCAGCAAGGTGGTGGTGGTGATCCAGGAGATGCCGCCATCCCAGCCTTTGACATTCGGCGGCGCGAACAAATCCTGCCCCAGCCGCCGCGTAATGCCTTCGCAAATCAGCGTCGGCGGCAATTCACATTCCAGCATGCGCGCGGTGCCGACGAGCCACTGCACCGGGCCTTTGACCTGGTTGCGAACGACGGCCGGGTCGTAAAATTCCTCGCTGCGGAACAGGATTCGCAGGAGCGGCTTGAAATTGTTTCCGTTCTCGCGAAAAACAGCGGCCAGCGCGCCGTTCAACTCGTCGGTCGGAGGCTGTCCGGCAAAATAATTCCATAGCTTGGCCGTGATGAACCGCGCGGCCGCCGGTTGGGCGACAATTTGCGCGATGACATCATCCCCGTTGAGATTGCCGGTGCGGCCCAGAAACGTTTTGACGCCGTCGTCGTGAAAAGCCGGGCGGTAAACATATTCCTGATTCAGCCGGTCCAGCGACCAGCCCGTCAACGCCCGCGCGCCTTCGGTCACGTCGGCTTCGGTGTAGTTGTCAATGCCGAGCGAGAACAATTCCATGATTTCGCGGGCGAAATTCTCGTTGGCGTGCGGCCGCCGGCTCTCCGCCTGATCCAGCCAGATGAGCATCGCCGGGTCCTTGCCGGCAAATGTGAGCAGTTCCTGCCAATTGCCCGTCGCCAGCCGCCGGAACAATTCATTCTGCCGCCACATGTAATAGGCGTTCCGCACCTTCTCGAAGCTCGTGGCGAAATGCCCGTGCCAGAACAGCACCATTTTTTCCTGAAACGGCCGCGGCCCGGTCGTCATCCGATTCAGCCACCAGCCGCGCAATTCCATCAGGCGCTGGTTTTGAACGCGCATTTCCTGTTGGTTCAGGCTGCGGCGCTCGTCCGGCGTCGCGTTTTTGACCGCCTCCCGCAACTGCCTCACCCCTTCCGGGTCGGGTTTCGCCCAATCGGGATCGGGCGTCGGGTCGGCATGACGTTCATAATCGAGCAGATTGGAAAGCGCGTCGTCGGGATTCAGCCCGGCCAGGTTTTCAATCACCGCCGGCGTACCGCCAAATCCGGCCCGGTTCAACAAATGCGCCGCTGTGTCATAGTCCCAGCGGGCTGCCGGAAGCGCCTTTAGCATACGTTCCGATGGCTAAACGTGTGTGTTTCTAGTTGACACATATTATCATCTGTCTAGCAAGACGTATGCCTCACCTAATTTGTTTCACAAATCCAACTTCTAATAAAACGTTTATTTAAACCTCGCCGGTCATGGTTCCAAAATGCTTGACCGGTTGCACCCGCGCGCCGTTTTTTATTCGACACCCAACGTTCAACCTTCAACACTCAACCGATGCATTTGCCCGCCGATTATCACATGCACACGCCACTCTGCCGCCACGCGCGCGGCGAGCCGGAGGAATATGTCCGGCGCGCGCTGGCGCTTGGATTCAAGGAAATCGGCTTCTCGGATCATGCACCGATGCCACAGGATGACTTCGACAACTGGCGGATGAACGCCGACAAACTCGATGAATACGTCGCCAAAGTCCGCCAGGTGCAAAAGGATTTTCCGCAACTGACCATCCGCCTGGCGCTCGAAGTGGATTATCTCCCCGGCTACGAGGACTGGATTCGCGACCTGGCGGCGCGGCACCCGTGGGATTATTTCATCGGCTCGGTCCATTACGTCTCCGATTCGTGGGCCATTGATGATCCGCAGAAGCTGTCCGAGTGGAATCATCGCAACGCCGACGAGGTCTGGGCGGTTTATTTTGAGCGGCTGACCAAGGCCGCCGAAACCGGCTTCTTCGAAATCATCGGGCACGCCGATTTGCCGAAAAAATTCGGGCACCAACCGCCATCGGACTGCACGCCGCTTTACCAGAAGTTTCTGGACGCCGCGAAGAAGCACCGTTGCGCGATTGAACTCAACACCGCCGGCCTGCGGAAGGATTGCCGGGAAATCTATCCCAGCCGCGAAATCCTCCAGCTCGCGTTTCAAACCGGCGTGCCCATCACGTTCGGCTCGGATGCCCACGCGCCGGAGGAAGTGGGAATGAATTTTACCGACGCCATCCAACTGGCGCGCGCAGTGGGTTATCGGAACAGCCTGCGTTTTGAACAACGCCGGTCGCAATCCATCCCGCTGTAATTCCTTCCAATTTGAACCGTCCGATCTGAAATCGTCCGAATTGGCGATTCGAGCCGGGTTACAACTTGTTTTTCGTAAGCGATTCTGATACTGTGACCTCATGAGTTCCCGGTTGCTTCTTTGTCTCAGCCTGGCCCTGGTCTGCGTACTGGCCGCTCAAGCCCAAACCAACCCGGTACAGATGGCGACGCAAGCCCGGTTCGACCTCATCAGCAGCACCAGTGCGGGTGCCCTCAGCAATGGTTACCTGCTGAACGGCGATGGTTCCATCGCGCGTCAGACCTGGATTGACCCTACCAATCAACCGTTGAGCTACACGGTTCAGTTCACCATCGTCCACTTTGCCTGGACGGAAGCCGCTTTCACGTTCACACCCGCCAGCAACGGCACGGTGACATTGACCCTGCGCGGCCCCTGGGAACTGGCCTACAGCAACGTGATTTACCGGCAGGAGGTCTTGTGGGACGCCGGTTCGGCCACCAACGCCGCCATCATCAATGGAAGTTTTGAAATTTTAAGCGGCGGAGTCCCTGTCCGCTGGACGCCGGCTTATGGCGACCCCGCCGTGGACACCGGCCCGGTGACACCCGTGGATGGAACGAATTACGCCCGGGTCTGGCATGATGGCCCTTGGAATACCACGTTCACCGTCATCGGCGGCCTGCCCGTCACGCTGCACTTTTACGCGCGCGCTGTTTTCCCGACCAACTCCCCCGACATGCAACGCATCACCAGCACGAACACACCGGCGCACCTGGCCGCCTTGAAATTCATGCGCGGTGTCAACCTGGGCAATGATCTCGAAGTACCGCCCGGCCAGGATTGGGGATCGCACTACACCACCAATGATTTTATCAACATCCGCAACGAGGGGTTCGACCATGTGCGCATTCCCGTCGGTTGGAATTATCACGTGGGCGCGGCTCCGGATTACACCATCTCGAACAGTTTCTTTGCGCAGGTGGATTTCATGGTCACCAACGCCCTGAACCAGGGACTCGCCGTCATCATCAACATCCACAACTGGAACGAATTCGGAATGAACGCGCTGGCCTACACGAACGAGTTCTACGTCCTCTGGCAACAGATCGCCGCCCACTATTCCAACAGTCCGCCATCGGTCGCCTTCGAGTTGATCAACGAACCCAATGGGCCGGGCGCCACCACGGCGATCCTCAACCCAATCTACGCGGAAGCCATCCGTGAAATCCGCCTGACCAATCCCGGCCGAACGATTTTTGTCGGCCCCAGCCAGTGGAACCAGATCAGCGAATTGAGCAACCTCCAGCTCCCCGACACGGATTCGAACCTGATTGTGACCGTCCATTGCTACGACCCGTTTATTTTCACGCATCAAGGAGCGACCTGGCCCGGACCGGACACGGCCACCGTCGGCGTGTTGTTTCCCGGCCCGCCCCCTTCGCCGTTGACCCCGGCGGCGGGCATCGGTGATTATGTGACCAACTGGATTGCCGCCTACAATACGACTCCGGCGGAAGGCAATCCAAGCAGTCCGATCGCATTTCAGGCCAAACTGCAAATCGCCCGTGAATGGTCGGATTATTACGGCCGCCCGGTCCACGTCGGTGAATTCGGGGCTTACATCATGGCGGACCCGGTTTCCCGCGCGAATTTCTACACGACCTTTCGCACCATGTTGGACGGCCTGGGACTCGGCTGGGCCATGTGGGATTGGAACGCCGCCTTTCATTACTGGGACACCAACACCGATCAGCCCGCTCCCGGCCTCCGCGCCGCCATGTTTCCGGCACCCCGGCTCATGGTCACCGCACCAGGACAATTTAAACTCGACGGTGCGGTTGCCAAAACCTTCGTGATCGAACGCACATTTTCACTGGCCCCGTTGCCCGGCTGGGCCGGCATTCAAACCCAGACCCTCAGCAACCCTCAATTATTCTTCAGCGATCCGGGTGCCGGACAAACCAACGCCGCCTTTTACCGGGCGCGCTGGGTGAAATAGGGAACCTTCGTTCTAACACTGGACTTTGGGGCGCAATTTGAAAAACTCTCCGCCGTGAAACAATCCATCGTTACTTTGGACATGGAAGGCGTACTGACGCCGGAAATCTGGATTGCCGTCGCCGAGCAGACCAAAATCCCGGAACTGCGCCGCACCACCCGCGATGAGCCGGATTACGACAAACTCATGCGCGGCCGCCTCGCCCTGCTCGACCGGCATGGCCTGAAACTATCGGACATCCAGAACGTCATCGGCACCCTGCGCCCGTTGGAGGGCGCCAAGGCATTCCTCGATGAACTGCGTTCGCTCGTGCAGGTCATCATCTTGTCCGACACGTTCGAGCAATTCGCCACTCCCCTGCTCCACCAGCTCGGCTGGCCCACGCTGCTTTGCCACCGGCTCATCGTGGAAAACGACCGCATTGTGAACTACCAGTTGCGCGTGCCTGACCAGAAGAAAAAGGCCGTCGCCGCGTTCAAGTCACTGAATTATCACGTTATTTCTGCCGGCGATTCTTTCAATGACACCGCGATGTTGTCGGAAGCAAACGTCGGCTTTCTGATTCACGCGCCGGATAATGTGAAACAGCAATTCCCGCAATTCAAGGCCGTCGAGTCGCACCCGGAATTGTTGACGCTGATCAAACAAGCATTGGCTTGAGCCACAGATGAACACAGATGAAACACAGATTTGTCTCCACAAGCGGCGCAAATCTTAATTGGCTTAATTCAAGAAGGTACAACCTGTGTGCTTCAGGGAATTTTCGGATTCTTATCTGTGTTTCATCTGTGCCCATCTGTGGCTGATTTAATCCTCGGCTTTAAAGGCGCGTGAAATCAAATCGCGCACCGCCTTCGTCGGCTCTTTGCCTTCGTAGAGCAGCGCATGAACCTCGTCAATGATTGGCGTCGGCACCTTTTTGTCCCGCGCCAGCCGGTGTGCCGAGCGCGCCGTGGGATAACCTTCAGCCAGTTTCGGGTGCGATGCCTGAATCGCCGACATCGTTTCGCCGCGCCCCAGACGCTCGCCCAAATCGCGATTGCGGCTCTGCTTTGAAAAACACGTCAACATCAGGTCGCCCAGTCCGCTCAGGCCGGAAAAGGTTTCCGCCTGCGCTCCGCACGCCACGCCCAGCCGGCGTATTTCGGACAATGCCCGGGTGACCAGGCCGGCCTTGGTGTTATCGCCGTAGCCGAGGCCGTCGCTCACCCCAGCCGCGATGGCAATGATATTTTTCAACGCGCCGCCGTATTCCACCCCCAGGATGTCCGTGCTGCGGTAGATGCGGAATTCGGGACGATGAAAAAGTCCCTGCACCGTGCGCGCCGTGCCGTCGCTTTCACAGGCGCAAACCACGGTGGTCGGGATGCCGAGCGCCACTTCCCGGGCAAAACTGGGGCCGGAGAGTGCCACCACCCGGTTGGCCGGGGTGTGTTCGCGCAAAATCCGGCTCATGGTTTCGCCGGTCTCAAACTCGATGCCCTTGGTCACGCTCACCAGAATTCCCGGATGTCCCTTCAATTTTGCCGCCACCGGGCGGAAATGTTGCGACGGTATCGCCATGATACAGCACTCGGCGCCGCCGACGGCCTTTTGAAAATCCGGCTCCATTTTCCAGTCGGTGGGCAATTTGACGCCGGGCAGATAACGTTCACTGTGCCCAAGCCGGAGTTCGCCCAGCGTTTCGGCGTTGATGTCCCAAAGCGTCACGGCATTGCCGTTTTCCTGCAGCACCTTGGCCAGCGCGGTTCCCCATGCGCCGGCGCCGAGAACGGCGATTCTCATGTCGTTTCCTTTTTTTTGAATTGCAACCGGCTTTCGGTCCCGGCGGCGAGGCGCTGGAGGTTGCCCTTGTGTTTGTAAATGGCCAGCACGCCCAGCACTGTCGTGACGATGCCGAGCAATACATTGTGCGGCGTAAGCATCCAAACCGCGGCCGTCAAAGCCACCGCCGCCGATATGGAACCGACCGATACGTATCGGGTCGCCAGCAACGCCAGGATGAAAACCACCGCGGCAATCAGCAGCGGCAATGGCGCGAGCGCCAGATAAACTCCGGCACTGGTGGCGATGCCCTTGCCACCCTTGAATTTGAGCCAGCAGGTGTAATTGTGGCCCAACACGGCGAATATTCCAGCGACCACATGAAACCTGACCTGGAGTTCAACCGGCTGGATTTTAAAATCGACAAAGAGCCCGGAATAATGAGGGGCCAGCCAGTTGAAAATCAATGGGGGCAGCCAGGCGCAGGCGACATAACCTTTCAACGCGTCCATGAGCAGCACAAAAATTCCCGCCGGCTTGCCCAGGACGCGCATCGCATTCGTGGCGCCGATGTTACCGCTGCCGGCAGCACGAATGTCAATGCCCCGGGCTCGCGCCACCAGAAAGCCGGTCGGAACCGAACCGAGCAGATACGCTGCAATCGCGACGATGACGTAACCCAGAATTGGCACGGCGGCAGATTATGAGTTTGAAGCCAAAAGTTCAAAATAGAAATCTTAGGCCACCGCACCAACGCCCCCCTGGAAACCCCGCCGTCAAATTCAGGAAACAGCCGCCCATGGCAGTTTCCGGCCTGCCGCTTCGGCACCAAACAAGGTGCACCCCGGCAGCTCCTGCCAAAACTTTGTAGCTGCGAATAAAACAACTTTTCACTAGATTAACCCAATCATGATGAACCAACATTCACGCATTTATGTGGCCGGCCACCGGGGGCTGGTGGGGAGTGCCATTTGGCGTGAACTTCAGCGTCAGGGATTTGACCACCTGATCAGCCGCACCCGCCAGGAGGTCAATTTATTGGATGCGGCTGCCGTCAAAAAGTTCTTTGCCGAGGTCAAGCCGGAATTTGTGTTCATGGCGGCCGCCAAAGTCGGCGGCATCTCCGCCAATGACACCCAGCCGGCATCGTTTCTTTTTGAAAACCTTCAAATCCAGGACAACCTCATTGAATCGAGCCGTGAAATCGGAGTCCAAAAACTGTTGTTTCTGGGTAGTTCGTGCATTTATCCCAAACTCGCGCCGCAACCGCTCAAGGAGGAATATTTGCTCAGCGGCCCGCTGGAGCCGACCAACCAGTGGTATGCCGTCGCCAAAATCGCCGGGATCAAACTTTGTCAGGCCTACCGGCGCCAGCACCGCTGCGATTTTATCTGCGCGATGCCCACCAACATGTATGGGCCAAACGACAATTACGACCTGCAGACGTCGCACGTGTTGCCCGCGCTGATCCGGAAGTTTCACGAAGCCAAGCAAACCGCCGCCGCCACCCTCACCTGCTGGGGAACGGGAACCCCGACCCGTGAATTTCTCCACGCCGACGATCTGGCCGGTGCCTGCGTTTTCCTCATGCAAAAATACAGCGAGGAACAATTCATCAACATAGGTTCCGGCAGGGAGATCAGCATCCGGCAACTCGCCGAACTGATCCAACGCGTCGTTGGCTATACCGGCGAGATCGTCTGGGACACCTCAAAACCGGACGGCACGCCGCGCAAGCTCATGGACAGCTCGCGCTTGTTTGCCATGGGTTGGCGGCCGCAGGTGGACCTGGAAACCGGCATCCGCCGCACCTACGAAGACTTTCTCCGCCGACCGCAATCGGGAAAATAGGGCGTTTTAAATATAGCTGTGGCCTGACTCGGAAGCCCGATCGGAAAATTCCGCGAGGTCTTGGACTGCGGCAGCCCTCTGCCGCTTTGCGTCGCCGGCCTTGCGGGAGAAATAGCGGCAGAGGGCTGCCGCAGTCCACGACGCTGACGCGCCATCCGCTTAACCCAAGCCAGCTTGCCGGCTACAGTATTTTTGAAACCGCCCTGGTGTTGCAGTTCGGTGGGGCGAGGCTATTGACGAGCCGGCCTTGGCGCGTCATAGCTTGGCGGCGGCGGCTCGCGAGGATCAACGCGGACGGGACAGGCGGTTCGTCCCACCGGAATTGCAACGGGTTGACGGATCAGCTCGCGACCCGGCCTTTGCCGGCGAGGTGATCCTTCACCAGTTGCACGTCGGCATCCACCATCAATTTGACCAGGTCATGGAACTTCGTTTTGGGCTCCCAACCCAGCTGTTTTCGCGCCTTGGACGCATCCCCCACCAGCAAATCCACCTCGGCCGGCCGGTAATAATCGGGATCTATTTCAACATGTTTCCGCCAGTCGAGCTTGACGCAGGCGAAAGCCGCTTCGAGGAATTCCCGGACCGTGTGCGCTTCCCCGGTGGCAATGACATAGTCGTCCGGCTGGGCCTGCTGCAGCATCAGCCACATCGCCTCAACATATTCCCGCGCGTAACCCCAGTCCCGCTTTGCGTCGAGATTGCCGAGGTAAAGTTTGTCCTGCAACCCGGCCTGAATATGCGCCACGGCGCGGGTGATCTTGCGCGTCACAAACGTCTCGCCCCGGCGCGGCGATTCGTGATTGAATAAAATGCCATTGCAGGCAAAAAGATGGTACGACTCCCGGTAATTGACCGTAATCCAATAGGCATAAACCTTTGCACAGCCATATGGGCTGCGGGGATAAAACGGGGTCGATTCGCGCTGCGGTATTTCCTGGACCTTGCCGAACATCTCACTCGACGATGCCTGATAAAACCGGGGTTTGATGCCGGTCTCGCGGATGGCCTCCAGCAATCGGACCACGCCCGTGGCCGTGATGTCCGTCGTGTACTCCGAACTGTCAAAACTCACCCGCACATGGCTCTGGGCAGCGAGATTGTAAACTTCGTCCGGCGCGATCGAACCAATTAATCGCGCCAGGGCGCTGGCATCACTCAGATCACCATAATGCAATTTCAACATGGCCGCCGGGATGTGGGGATCGGCGTAAAGATGCTCCAGGCGGGACGTATTGAATGTGCTGGCGCGCCGGATGATTCCATGCACCTCGTATCCTTTCGACAGGAGCAATTCCGCCAGATAAGAACCGTCCTGACCGGTAATTCCGGTGATGAGAGCTTTTTTGCCCATAGTTGGTGGCTTTATGGTTGACGGACCACCCGAATAACGCAAGTGAAACTTGACCGTCAGTTGCCAGTTGTCAGCCGTCCGCCATCAATGGCAAACTCCACGCGTGGCAACTGCAAACCCAAGAATCCGGGTGGCCGTCCTGGGCGTCGGCTCACTGGGACAACATCATGCCCGCCTCTATGCCGAACTGGCCAAAGTCCCGCAATGCGGGATCGAATTCGCCGGCGTGTATGATACCAACGCCGAGACCGCGCGCAAAATCGCCGCCAAACACAACGCCCGCATCTTTAATTCCGTGGCCGAAGCCGCCGCCGCCAGTGACGCCATCAATATCGTCACGCCCACCACCACCCATTTCGAACTGGCCAAACAACTTCTGGCCCAGGGCAAACACGTCCTGGTCGAGAAACCAATGACCGATGACACGGCGCAGGCCGCCGAACTGGTACAACTCGCCCAGCAGAAGAACTGCATCCTGCAGGTCGGCCACGTCGAACGGTTTAATCCGGTGTTCAAATATCTGGAATCCGCCGCCCCCGAACCGCGCTTTATCGAATGTCACCGCCTGTCGCCCTACCCCGCCCGCTCGACCGACATCGGCGTGGTGCTCGACTTGATGATTCACGACCTCGATGTCGTGCTCGCGTTCGTGAAATCGCCGGTGACAAGCGTGGATGCCGTGGGCATTCCCGTGTTGAGCAAGAGCGAGGACATCGCAAACGCGCGGCTGCGTTTCGCCAACGGCTGCGTGGCCAATCTCACCGCCAGCCGTGTCAGTCCGGAACGGATGCGGAAGATTCGCGTATTCAGCGGTGGCAAGACCACCCCCAGCTACATCTCGCTCGATTATCGCGCCCAGGAGGGATTCATCTACCGCATCGCCCGCGAAGATGAGCGTGAAACGCCGCTGCTAAAAAAGGTGTTGGCCGCGAAACTGGGTGTGGGCAAGGATTCCAACATTGTCAGCCAGTTCGCCGGAAAAAAGATCGTGCGCGAGCCGGTGCCCATTACCAAGGACGAACCCCTCAAGCTGGAGCTGCAACATTTTGTGGACTGCGTGCGCGAGAAACACACGCCCGCCGTCAGCGGTGAATCCGCCAAACGCGCGCTGGACCTGGCCTTTGAAATCACGCGGCAGATCCAAAGCCAAATAATTTAACCGCAAAGACGCGGAGACGCGGAAACGCAAAGAATGGGACCGACAAATCACGGAAAAGCTGCGGAGCAGCGCACGGTAGTAGCCCATAGCGCCAGCTATGGGTCCGGTCATGCGCAAATTTCAAAAGCCCCGGCAGGGGCGAACGGAACATGGCACACACGTACACCCACTTATTGACGCACATCATTTTTAGCACAAAAGACCGCGCGCCCTTGCTGGACGCGGGATTAAAAGGACGGCTATTTCCGTATCTCGGCGGCATCATCCGCGCGCACGATGGCAAGGCGCTCATCATCAATGGCCCGGCGGATCACGTTCATATTCTAGCTTCCATTGCCGCCAAATATTCCTTGTCGGATTTGATGCGTGAATTAAAGGCGGATTCCTCCGGCTGGGTCCACAAAACATTTCCGGATCGAAAATCGTTTGGATGGCAGACCGGCTACGGCGCGTTCAGTGTGAGCCATTCGAGTCTGGCGGACGTGGAAAAATACATCGCCAATCAGGAGGAACATCACCGACACGTGTCATTTCAGGAAGAATTTCTTGCGTTTCTCAAAAGACACGAAATCGAATACGACGAGAGATTTTTATGGGATTGAATGTTCTTTCGCCCCTGCCGGGGCTTGGATTTGTTTTGGGAACCGCATTCCCACGGTTGGCACCGTGGGCTATTATCTGGCGCCACTCTGTGGCTGAAATATGGTCGTGAAACCGAAATCGTTCATGCTCATCGCCGGTGAGGCGAGCGGGGATTTGCTCGCGGCGGAACTGGTTTCCGCGCTGCTGACCGCGTCGAAGCAAAGCGCAGACGGGCACACTCCGCAATTCTTCGGCGCAGGTGGGCCCAAAATGGCCGGCGTCGGCGTTGACCTGGCGTTTGACCTGACCCAACACTCGGTTATCGGCATTTCGGACGTGCTGCTGAAGTATTTCAAGTTCCGGGGGCTGTTCAATCAATTGCTCGCGCTCGCCATTGAACGCCAGCCGGACGCCATCATCGGCGTGGATTATGGCGGGTTCAATCTGCGCTTCGGTCACGCCATCAAGGAATACGTCCGCAACAATCCGTTTTCCAAATGGAACCCCAAAATCATCCAGTTTGTCTCGCCGCAGGTCTGGGCATCGCGCCCGGGCCGGGCCAGGCTGCTGGAGACGGATTATGATTTGCTCCTGAGCATTTTCCCGTTCGAGAAGGACTGGTATGCGCAACGCGTACCCAAATTGCGCGTGGAATTCGTCGGCCACCCGATGATCGGGAGATTTACAAATGACGATTTACGATTTACGCGCCGCGAGCCGGAAATCCTGTCCCTGACCAATCAGCAACCAAACATCCTGCTGTTGCCCGGCAGCCGGATGAGTGAATTGAAACGGCATCTACCAACGATGCTCGACGCGTTGCAATTGATCCGGGACAAAATGCCGTCGGCAAAGGCCAAAATCGTCCTGCCGAATCCGGCGTTGCAGGAGCTTGCAGAGAAGCTGTCCACGCCCCCACCCAACGTCGCAATTCAGATCGGCAACCTGCCCCGGGCGCTGGCCCAGGCCGACGTCGCCATCGCCTCGACGGGCACGGTGACGATGGAGTGCGCGTTCTTTGGTGTGCCCACGGTGACGCTCTACAAAACGTCGTGGAGCACGTACCAGATCGGCCGGTTTATCGTGAACGTGAAATGGCTGACGATGCCGAACATCTTGTCGGACGAGATGCTTTTCCCCGAATTCATTCAAAACGACGCCACGCCGCAAAACCTTGCCGGGGCCGCGCTGGAACTGCTGCAAAACGAATCGCGCCGGCAAACCATCAAATCGCAACTCGCACGGATTGTTTCCTCACTGGGCGGTTCTGGCGCCCCCGAACGCGCGGCCGCGGCCATTCTGGGTTTGTTTCAGCAGTAGGACCGGCGCGAAAAGATTCCTGATTTCCTGCTTTCCTTATTCGCGGTGCGTTTTAACGTTTCCTCATGGAATCATTGCACGCGCCGTGGCGGATTGAATACATTCTTGCGCCCAAGCCGCAGATGGATGCCAGCCTGTTCACGCGCATCGCGCAATCCAGCGATGACGAGGCCAATCACGTGATTGTTCGCGACCGCACCTGCTTTGCACTGCTCAACACCTTTCCCTACAACGGCGGCCATCTGCTGGTCGTACCTTACAAACAGGTCGCCGACCTGAACGGCCTGACCGATGACGAACTGGCCGATTTATGGAAGCTGACGCGGCGCTGCACCAATGCGCTGACGAGCCTGATGAAACCGGACGGGTTCAATATCGGCATCAATCTCGGCAAGGTCGCCGGCGCAGGTGTGGCTGAACATCTGCACATTCACGTCGTGCCGCGTTGGAGCGGCGACACGAATTTCATGCCGGTGCTGGCCAATACCACCGTGCTGCCCCAGGCTTTGAATGAGCTGGCCGCGAAACTGCGCATGGAACTCGCGAAATGATTTCTGGCCACAAATGAACACAAATTAAGCACAGACGAAATGCATCGTTCCCGCCTTTCCAACCGCATTGAAAAAACTATGCCCTTCTTATGCGTTAAAAGGATTAAAGAATAAATCTGTGTTTCATCTGTGAGAATCTGTGGCTAAATAAACTCAACTGTGGCAACTGAAACCCTTCATTTTGAAAACGCGCGGTTCGCGCAACAGCTGTTCAACCATGAACCGCGCAACCTCCAGTCGCTCGAAAGCGAACTGGGCGTCAAGGCCACCGCCCGCGAGGGCTGGATCAAACTGGAAGGGCCCGCCGACGCCCTGGAACGCGCCAAACACCTGTTCGTCTCGCTCGAAACCTTGTTGAAAGCCGGCACGACCGTCCGCAACCGCGAATTTGCCCACGCCTTGAACGTCGTGAAACATGACGGCGTGGAGACCCTCAAGGACCTGGTGAGCGACCGCGTGATGACGCACGACCGGAAATCCGGCGTCACCGCCAAAACCGTCGGCCAGAAAAAATATCTCGACGCCATCCGCGGCCACGATGTGACGTTCGGCGTCGGACCGGCGGGCACGGGCAAGACGTATCTGGCCGTGGCCATGGCGCTCGCGGCGTTGCGGGACGGCAAGGTGTCGCGGATTATTCTGACGCGCCCCGCCGTGGAGGCCGGTGAAGCGCTGGGTTTTCTGCCGGGCGATCTTTACGAGAAAATCACGCCGTACCTTCGCCCGCTCCAGGATGCGCTGCACGACATGCTGCCGGTCGAGGAAATCCAGAAGCATACCGAGCGCGGCACGATTGAGATCGCCCCGCTGGCCTACATGCGCGGCCGGACACTCAACGGCGCCTTCATCATTTTGGACGAAGCGCAAAATTCGACCACCGAGCAGATGCTGATGTTTCTGACCCGGCTGGGCCACGGGTCGAAGGCCGTCATCACCGGCGACGAAACTCAAATCGATCTGCCGCCGCACAAAAGTTCCGGCCTGCTGGAAGCGCATCACGCCCTGAAAAACGTGGAAGGCATTGCGGTCATTGAGTTCGGCAAGCGCGACGTGGTCCGGCATCCGCTGGTGCAACGCATCATCACCGCTTACGAAGAGCACCGCGGCACCGGGAAGACGTGACCGGCATGAACGTTGTCCTTGTCAACCGCCAGCACACACGGAAAATCAATCGGCGGCTGCTGAAACAAATCACGGTCGCATTGCTTGCTGATTTGAAGGTCGAAGCCGCGGAACTCGGCGTTCACCTGGTCGCCGCGCCGGAAATAATCCGGCTCAATGAGCAATTCCTCCGGCACGCCGGCCCGACGGACGTCATCGCGTTTGACCACTCGGATTCCAGACGCCGAACCCGGGACGCCGGCCCCAAGACCCCAGGCCCCAGACGCCAGCTTCACGGCGAAATCTTCATCTGTGTGAACGAGGCGGTGCTGCAGGCGCGGAAGTTTCGCACGAGCTGGCAGTCGGAAATCACGCGTTACCTCGTGCATGGCGTTCTGCATTTGCTGGGTCACGACGATTCCCGCCCCGCCGAACGGCGTAAAATGAAGCGCGCGGAGGACCGCCGCCTCCGCGAACTTTCCCGGCGATTTTCGCTCGCCCATCTGGCGCGCCCCGGTAAACTTTCCCCGTGCAAAAATCACTGATGGCGCGCTGGCGGGCCAGCTTTCTAACCGGTCTCGCCATTGTGCTGCCCGGCGTCATCACGCTGGCGGTGGTCAAATGGCTGTTCGGCACCGTCTCCAGCTTCACGGACACCCTGCTGTTTTTCCTCCCCTATTGTGCCAGCCCCAAGGTGATCTACCAGGACGGCTTGTCCGGCCCGATGTTCTGGTATTGGAGCGTGCTGGCGTTGTTGCTGGCGGTGGCCATGGTGTCGGTGATCGGGGTGCTGGCGCGGTACTATTTTGGCAAACGGCTGTTTGCGTGGGCGGACAGCCTGATGTTGCGCGTGCCGGTGCTCAATAAAATTTACGGCACCATCAAACAGGTGGATGAGGCATTCACCTCCGGAAAGCAAAGCTCCTTCCAAACCGTCGTGCTCGTGGAATATCCGCGCGAGGGAATTTATTCGGTCGGCTTCATCACCAATGCTCAGGCGGATGAGGTGGAGAAAAAGACGGGCAAAAAATGCGTGTGCATCTTCATCCCGACGACGCCGCTGCCCACCGGCGGGTTTTTGATTGTCATACCGGAGGAGAAAGTCATCAAACTCGACATGTCCGTGGCGGACGGCTTTAAGTACATCATCAGCATCGGCGCGCTGGCGAATGAATCCGTGCCGCCGACCCTCAAATGATTCAATCTGCGACCGGCATGATTCTGCGCAGGCGGCCGCTCACCGAAACCAGCCTCATCCTCCACTGGCTCACCCCGGATTTTGGGCGCATCGCCACCGTCGCCAAGGGCGCGCAAAGGCCCAAATCGCCGTTTCTCGGCAAACTGGATGTGTTTTACGTCGCGGATTTTTCGTTCAACCGCAGCCGGCGCTCCGACCTGCACATCCTTCGGGAAGTCAGCCTGCGCGAACTCAACCCTGCCCTGCGCGAGGACCTGGTGTTGCTGCGCCAGGCGACCTACGCCACGGCCTTGGTCGAACAGGCGACGGAAACCGGGACACCCCTGCCTACGATTTATGATTTGATGCTCGGTTTTCTGAAACAGCTCCGCGAACACCCGGCCCAGCCGCAAACCGTTTTTGCCTTTGAACTGAAATTGCTGCATGAACTCGGCCTGGAACCGAAGCGGGAGAATACCCGGTTGTCGGCCGGCGCCCAAAGAATCGGCCAGATTCTGACCCAGGGCGGCTGGCCGGAAATCGCGCGTTTGCGACTGGCCACCGCCCAAATTGCCGAGTTGCGGGAGTTTCTGGATGATTTTCTAGTCTTTCATCTGGGGCGACTGCCCAAAAATCGGACTGCCGCGCTGGCCATCCGGCCTTGAAATAAACCCAAAATTGGTTTGCGATATGCTGTTCATACAGGGCCGGAACCGGGCAAAATGATCAAAAATATCCTAAAGAAATTTTCCACGGTGCGCATGCAACTGGTGGCCAGTGTTTTTGTGGCCATCGCACCGGCGCTGGCGTTGACGTACCTCGTCAACCAGTCGTGGTTTTGGGAATTCGCGCCGCACTGGCTGAAACAGTATGCCCTGGATGTCCCGTGGGCCAGTTTCGTCACTGGCTTGCTGGCCCTGGTGGCGGCGTGGTTCGGCGGCGAACATTTCATCTTGCGACAGGTGCAGGCCCTGTCCGACGCCGCGCAGCGTTTTGCCAAAGGCGACCTCACCGCCCGCACCGGATTGGAGCGGACGGAAGACGAATTCGGCCAGCTCGCAAAAGTTTTTGACGGCATGGCTGAGGCGCTCCAGCAGCGCATTCAAGACCGGGAAAAGGCGGAAAAAATCCTGCTCAACCGCGCGCTCCAGCAAACCGCCATTGCCGCCCTGGGACAATTTGCGCTGACCGAAAATGACATGGCGCCGCTGCTGAACCAGGCCGGACTGCTCGTCGCGCACACCCTGGAATTGGAATACAGCGCCGTCTGGGAACGGTTGCCCGATGGCGAGTTGCTCCTGCAGGCGGGGGTGGGCTGGAAACGCGGTTGCGTCGGTGAAACCAAAATCCCCGGTGACAATCGTTCGCAAACCGGCCTGACCCTGAACTCCGGCGAGATGATTGTCGTCACCGATCTCAAGGCCCAAAACCAATTCACTCCGTCGCCGCTGTTCGTCGAACATGGCATCGCCAGCGGCACCACCGTGGCGATTCCCACCCGTGGTCGGCCTTTCGGCGTCATCGGCGTCCATGCCACCCAGCGCCGCGACTTCACGCCGGATGAAGTGCAATTTCTCATGGCCGTGGCGACCGTGGTGGGCATGACGGTGGAACGGAGACGCGCTGAAGCCGAAACCGAAAAGGTCGCCTCGTTTGCAAAATTGAATCCGGCGGCGACCATGGAATTCAGCGAGAATGGAACGATCAGTTATTTCAACGACGCCGCACAACAACTCGCCTCGTCCGTTCAGAAAAACCATCCCCGCGACATCCTGCCCGCTGAAATCAGCGACATCATCCATGACTGCCTGGCCACCGGCCGGAGCAAGGTGCAGCTGGAAACGGAGATGGATGGCCGCACGTTTTCGTGGTTGTTCCATCCCGTGCTGCGCAGCCGCGTCGTCCATTGTTACGTGGATGATATCACCGACCGGTTGAATCTGGAGGAACAACTCCGCCAGTCGCAAAAAATGGAGTCGGTGGGACAGCTCGCCGCCGGGGTGGCGCACGATTTCAACAACATGCTGACCATCATCCAGGGACATTCCAGCGCGCTGCTGGCCAAACCGACCCTGCCGTCGAACATTCTGGATCCCCTGCAGGCGATTTATTTCGCGGCGGAACGCGCCGCGGGCCTGACCCGCCAATTATTGATGTTCAGCCGCAAAAATGTAATCCAATCCGATCTGCTCGATTTGCGCGAGGTGGTCAGCAACATGTCCACGATGCTGGAACGCCTGCTCGGGGAAACCATCCAGCTCGAATGCCTGCCACCGCCGGAATTACCGGCGATGGAAGGCGACACCGGCATGATCGAGCAGGTGATCATGAATCTTTCCGTCAATGCCCGGGACGCCATGCCCCAGGGCGGCAAGCTCACCATCGGCCTTGATACCGTCACCATTGACGACGGTTACGCAAAAGCCCATGCCGATGCGCGCGCCGGCCGGTTCATCCGCCTGCGCGTCACCGACACGGGCATTGGCATGGACGTCCCCACGCTGCACCGGATTTTTGAACCATTTTTTACGACCAAGGAAGTCGGCAAGGGCACCGGCCTGGGTTTGGCCACGGTTTACGGCATTGTCAAACAGCATGAAGGCTGGATCGAAGTCAACAGCGAACCCGGCAAAGGATCAACCTTCGACGTGTTTATCCCGGCCAGCGACAAAGTTATCCCGCCCAAAACACCCAAGCCCGTTCCGGTGGACGCTACGACCGGCGGCAGCGAAACCATTCTTATCGTCGAGGACGAGCCCGTTCTGCGCGAAATGGCACGCGACATCCTGTCCGAATACGGTTACCGCATCTTCGAGGCGCCCTCCGGCCGGGAAGCGCTCAGTACCTGGCAGCGGAAGATGAACCAAATCGATCTGCTTTTGACCGACATGGTGATGCCCGAGGGCGTCTCCGGCGCGGACCTCGCCAAACAATTGCAGCTCAACCATCCCCATCTGAAAGTCATTTTTACCAGCGGCTATACCACCACTGAGGTGAAAACCGATCTGTTGGTGAAAATGAACGCCCGTTTTTTGCAAAAACCCTACACCCATGCCGATCTCGCCAAAACTGTCCGCGAATGCCTGGACAAAACCGAAAACAACACCGTGGTGGCACCCCTTTGATGCCGCATGGAGACCAACGGACCAGGTGAGGTCACGGTCGCCATTGTAAGCGACATTCACTATGCCGGCGCCGCCGAACGCGCGCGCGGCGGGGACTACGAACGCCGCACCATTGGCAATCCCCTGCTCCGCGCCGTGGCCGGGGCCTACCGGCACGTTATCTGGATGCGCCATCCGCTTGAGCAGGGCCGGCAACTCGATCGCTTTCTGGCAGAAGTCCGGCCGGCCGATTATCTCGTCGCCGTCGGCGATTACTCCTGTGACTCCGGCTTTATCGGTGTCAGTGATCCGGCAGCATTGCAAAGCACACAGGAATGTCTGGGCAAACTGCGCGCTAAATTCGGCGACCGGGTCCGGTTCACCCTGGGCGATCACGAATTGGGCAAACGGTCATTGTTCGGTGGTGGCGAAATGCACCTGGCCAGTTGGCACGTGGCGACGGAAACCCTCGGCCTGCCACGATTCTGGCAACTCACCATTGGGCGTTACACCCTGATGGGAATCACTTCTTCCTTGATCGCGCTCCCCGCGCATCAGCCGGACACCTTACCCGCCGAATGGCCCGACTGGCTGCGGTTGCGGGAAGCGCACCTGGCCGAAATCCGTGCCGCATTTGACGCGCTGCCATCAAATCAACGTCTGATTCTCTTCTGCCATGATCCGACGGCGCTGCCGTTTCTATGGCGTGAGGAACCGGTTCGCCGTCGTTTACCACAGGTGGAACAAACCATCCTCGGACACCTGCACACCCAGTTGATTCTTTGGAAGAGCCGGGTGCTGTCCGGCATTCCGCCCATTCGATTTCTGGGATACGCCGTCAACCATATGACGTCTTCCTTGCACGAAGCCCATTTCTGGCTGCCCTTTCACGTGCGGCTCTGCCCCGCCCTTTCCGGCATTGAACTGCTCAACGATGGTGGCTATTACACCATGCAAATTGATCCGGCGGCCGGCCACCCGGCGCAATTCACCTTCCATCCCCTGCCACGATAAGACGTTTACGCGGCGGGTTGGCCTTCTCCCACCAACTTCAGAACCGCGTCCACCGCGGCGTCGATCTTGACGGATTGCAACGCGCCGCCACGCGGCTTTATTTCGACTTCGCCTTTGGCCAGCGATTTCTCACCGATGGCCAGCCGGATGGGAAAACCCACCAGATCGGCATCCTTGAATTTTACGCCCGGCCGCTCATCGCGATCATCCAAAATCACGTCCACACCGTGAGCCGTCAGGTCGGCGTAATACTTTTCCGCCAGCTTCATGGCCTCGCTGCCCGGATCCACATTCAACGGCGTGATGCAAACCCGATAGGGCGCGACGCCCAACGGCCACAGGATGCCGTCCTTGTCATTGCACTGCTCGATGACGGCCTGCAGGGTGCGCGTGACGCCGATGCCATAGCAGCCCATGACGGAGAGTTTACGCGAGCCGGATTCATCCAGATATTCCGCGCCGAATTTCTCGCTGTATTTCGTGCCGAGCTTGAAAACATGGCCGACCTCAATGGCCCGGCGGATCTTTAGCGCCTTGCCGCATTTGGCACAGGGTTCGCCGACGGTGACGGTCCGCAGATCAAACCACTCGGTCACCTTGATGTCGCGTTCGATGGAAACATTCTTAAAATGGAACCCGTCCTCGTTTGCACCGGTCGTCATGTCATTGGCGCCGCGCAACCGTTCGTCGGCCAAAACTTTTACATCAGTTGGCACCTTCACCACCGCTCCGAGCGAGCCCGGTTGGGCGCTCAGTAAGGGAACAATTTCTTCAACCGTGGCCGGGCGCGACGCCACCGCGCCGGTCCTGGCCATGAGCTTGGTTTCGTTCAACTGATCATCGCCGCGGATCAACACAATGACCGGTTTGCTGTCGGCGATGTAAACCAGCGTTTTGATCTGGCGATTTGCGGGAACGCTATAGGGCACCTTGGTCAGTGCCTCGATGGTGACGACGCCGGGCGTGGCAAATTTTTCAACAGTCGCGCCGGCTTCACGGGCGGCGGTCCGGGGTATGCCACTGGTGGCCTTTTCAAGGTTTGCGGCGTAACCGCAGCCTTCGCAGAACACGACCTCGTTTTCGCCGGTTTCCGCCGGCACCATGAATTCATGTGAGAATTTGCCGCCGATGACCCCGGTGTCCGCCTCTACCGGAAACGCCTTCAGGCCGCACCGCGCAAATATCCGCGCGTAGGCGTCATACATTTTCTGGTAGGTGACCTGCGACGCCTCGTCGCTGACGTCGAAGCTGTAGGCATCCTTCATGATGAACTCGC
>Ga0265338_10002673_pt1 | contig 26210 bp, 18 predicted proteins | sample 42126metaG_FD_193579 | JGI IMG/M metagenome (GOLD analysis project Ga0265338, IMG submission 193579) | Rhizosphere microbial communities from Carex aquatilis grown in University of Washington, Seatle, WA, United States - 4-21-26 metaG | ecosystem: Host-associated > Plants > Roots > Rhizosphere...
TGATGCGGGTGCGGTTGAGCTTGGCGAGAATGGCATTGGCGTGGTCAGACGCCACATCCACAAACAGATGCCGTTCGCGGATGTCCACGTTGCCGACGACCTTGCCCGGCAGGCCGGTTTCACCGGCAATGGCATTGACGATGTCAATCGGGACCACGCCCATGGCTTCACCGAGGTTCATGTGCAGGCGGGTGTAATCGCCCGCCGGGGGACGGCTCATCTTCGGTTCACGAACGGGTTTGCCGGCGGCGTGTTCCGGGCGGACCCACGGCGGGGCGGATTTGCCTGGCGGTTTTGATTCAACCGGCTTGCGCGGCTCGGGTTTCACCGAAGCCAGAATTTCCGCGTCGGAATACGTTTTTTCGACTTGCGGCTTCACCACGACCGGCGATTTGACTTCCGGCAGAGGCGCGATGTGCTTTTCGGGAGGTCGCGGAGTATCGCTGGCTGAAGGACGGGCCGGAGTCGCGACCGGCGGTGTAATGACCGGCTTTTTCTCGGGTCGTGGCGTCTTGTTGACCGGCGCGGCAACGCGTGGCGGGCGTTCCTCGCGGCGTTCGGCAAAACGTTGTGGGCGCTCGAAACGTTCACGGCTTTCGTAGTGCGGGGCGCGACGGTCGTCGGGGCCTCCGCGCGGGCCGTCCTGAAAATGTCCGCGTTCTGGCCGTTCCGGTCGGTCGTAATCTCCGGTACGTTGCGTTGGTGCTGGCGCGGCATCGCCGCTTTGCAATTGAGCGAGGCACGCGGACGCAATGTCGGTGGAGGTGAAACCTTCTTCCATCAGGCGTTCGATCAACCGGTCCTGCCGTTTGAATTCACCGCTGGTCAAGGTGGCGCGGAGCTTGTCGAGAAACACGTTGGTGCGCGCCTCCTCCACTTCGCCCGCCGTGGGCGGCTTGCCGCGTTGAATCCGCATGTTGGTGTAGCGCTCGATGACGCGAATCTGAAAAATCTCGCGGCCGGAGGCGAACGAAATGGCGCGTCCGCTGAGGCCTTTGCGGCCGGTGCGCCCGATGCGATGGACATAATCCTCGCCGTCGTAGGGCAGGTCGTAGTTGAACACCACTTCCACGTCGTCCACGTCAATGCCGCGGGCGGCGACGTCGGTGGCGACGAGGAATTCGAGGCCGGACTTGCGGAACTTGTTCATCACCCGGTCGCGTTGCACCTGGCTCATGTCGCCGTGCAGCCGGTCGGCGGAATACCCCTGCGCGTTCAGGTGGTCCACCAGGTCGTCCACCATGCGCTTGGTGTTGCAAAAAATGATGCCGAGCTTGAAGTCGTGAATGTCAATGAGCCGCGTGAGCAATTCGATTTTGTAGCGGCGGTCCACCTCATAATAGACCTGCTCGACGGTCGGCACGGTCTTGGCCGTCTGCTCGATGCGCACCTGCTGCGGGTCGCGCGAGTATTTCTCGATCAATTGCTGGATCGGGCGCGGGATGGTGGCGGAGAAAAAAACCGTCTGCCGTCCCTTGGGCGTGGTCTGGAGGATCAACTCGATGTCGTCGCGGAAACCCATGTTGAGCATCACGTCCACCTCGTCGAGGATGACCATCTTGATGGTTTCGAGCCGCAGCGTGCCGCGCCGCATGTGATCCATGATGCGGCCCGGTGTCCCGATGACGATTTGTGCACCCTGTTTCAGACCCCAGAACTGGCGTTCGTAGGACTGGCCGCCGTAAATCGGCAACGCGGTGATGCCGCGCTTGAAAAGCGAAAGCTTGTGTACTTCCTCGGATACCTGCACAGCCAGTTCGCGGGTCGGGCACAGGATGAGAACCTGCACCGCGCGCAGGTTGGGGTCGGTCTTCTCGATGGCAGGAATGGCGAATGCGGCAGTCTTGCCGGACCCGGTCATGGACTGGCCAACCACATCCTTGCCCTCCATGAGGACCGGGATGGCTGCGGCCTGGATCGGCGCGCACTGCTCAAAGCCCAGTTTATCAATGGCTTTCAGCAGTTCGGCGGAAAGGCCCAGCTCGGGAAATAATTTCGGTGTCATGCAATAATGTCTGGTCAACCACGACAAGCCTAGCAGGCCAAGGGGCGCAGCGAGAGCTAAATCTGGCGGTGGGTAGGAGGTTCGCGGGTGACCTGAAAAACCGCGAGGCAGACCCGGGCCTGCGCCGGGTCGTTCAGGCAAAACGCGCCCTGGCGGATTCTGCGAACCGGATCACCTTCGAAGACCGGTGGAAAGCGTTCAGTTAGCTAGCGGCCATACGAAACAAAATCATCGAAACCTTCCGCATGGAGCATCGAATGATTGAGAAGTCGGAACAGACCGTGGCTGCCGGGCGCAACCTGCTTCATCAATTCCACGGTCACCCGGCCCATCGTGTAGCGCGGATTGATTTCCACAATCGGCTTGAGCCGGCAATCGCCTTGGGATGTGCGATAGACAAATGCATCAATGCCCACCGGCCCGAAAAAACCAGCGCGCTGAAGCTCAACTTCAAGCAATGCAAAAACGTCAGCGTAGAGCGCGTGCAGGCGGGTGGCGATGTCCGGTGGTTCGGAGAAAAGCCCGATTATCTCCTGGGGGATGCGCCGTTCAAATTTTGGCGCCGCCGAGTTTCCCTGGAACTGGCCCCTGGCATCATTGATCAACCCGGTGTAGCCGCAGAGCTTTAAACCGTCGGTCATCATTTCCAGTTGTGCGGAAAAATCCCGCACGCGTTCCAGCCACGGCTCAACGACGAGTAGTCGGTGATTTTCCACGGCGTTGGCAATCCAGCGCCGGTGGGATTCCAAGAGTTCCGGCTCGAACAGGCGAATGGCGTTGTTGCCGGCCAGACCCAGCGCTTGTTTAACCACGATCTGGTGATGTTCGCGCTGGCGAATGACGGCGATGGCTTCGAGCGCCTCGGTGAGGGAATCGACTGCGATGCCGACTTCGTCCATTGCACAAAGGTAGGGCGCGCAGTCCTCTGCGCGCCGTTCCGGGATGCGGTCGTGGCGTGCGGCGGGCAGGGGACTGCCCGCCCTACCGAGAACTTTTTTGAGTAACTCCGCGCTCCAGGCTTTGGAATAAAGCTGCGCGATGCCCGGATTGAAACTCTGACTGGCGGTGCGTTGTTCGCCGGTGAGGCTGGCGAACAACGGTTCCAGCAATTCCACGCTGTCCGGTCCCCACGCCCACGGGCGCAATCGGCCCAGTTTACGTTCGGCGAGGTTGGCGCTCCGGTTGAGCTCCACAAATTCCGGCAGGGCGAAGCCGGCCTGCTTGATGCCGCTGAGCCATTCCACCGACGGCCGCTGCTCCACCAGAACGATGTCGTCCTGGCGACATAAAAACTGCGGCAGATTCGAGAGGTCACGCGCGAGCTGGGCCTGATGCTTGGTAGGATTGAACGCCTTGCCCTGGGCGATGCGGGCCTCGGCAAACGGATTGAAAATGAAAACGTTTGGCGTGCGGCCCTTGGATTGCGAGAAGACATCCAGCCCGGCAATGAATGCGTCGTCGAGTCCGGCGGCGCGCCGGCCCTCGACGTTCAACGTGATGCCCTTGGCGCGCTGCGGCGACAGCGGGAATTTCAGTTGCCGGCAAAACGCGTCCCAATCGCTCTGATTGGGATTTTTCCAGCGGCGGAACCATTTCAGGCCGTAGGCGACATGGCCAATTTCGTCGCGATAAATCTTTTCGAGCAGTTTTGAAGTAATGTCGTCGCCTACCGTCGCGAAGCCGCGTGCGAAGTGCCGGGCGAAATCCAGGTTGGCCTGCTCAAATGTCAGGCACAGGCTGGAAACATAATCCATCGGATTTTCCATTACCGACACGGAGCGCCAGAAATAGCCGCTCACGGGCAGTTCGCCGAAGTGGGCCCCGCATTCCTTCATGCGCCGGAGGTAGAGCCGGGTATGTTCCTGTTCGTCCTTGAGCGTTTGCAGCACACCCTTGCGGAAGGCGGCGGGCGCCTCGGGAAAACGCAGCAGCACCAGCGCCATCAGTTCGGTGGCGAGCAATTCATGGTTGGCAAAAAAGTGGAGCAACCGGCCGCGCTCGCGTTCCTGCTCGAGGTGCCGGGTGCCCGGGAATTCACCACGGGCCGTGCCGGTCAGCTTGAAGCGCAGTTCCGCCGGCCGGCCGGGTGCGGCGGGTGTGGCGAGGGCCGTGCCGGGCTGCTCATCGGTGATGTCCGCCGGGCACCGGAGTTTTTCCTCCAGCGTCGTCGCAAACAAAACCTGTTCGGCAAAATCACGCAGTTCCATTGAACAACAACCTGCTACCACTGGCGCAACCGGATTGCCAGCCGATCTTGATGCAGCGATGCGGAATGTTCAGTCTGTGTTTCAGGCGCCCAGCCGCACGGTGAACGTCGTGCCGGTACCCGGCTGGCTGGCGACCTGGATGCTGCCGCCGTGGGCTTCGACGATGGCTTTGCAGATGGCCAAGCCAAGGCCGGTGCGGCCGTTTGCCTGCGAGCGGGATTTGTCCGCGCGATAGAACCGTTCAAAAATATGCGGCAGATCTTCAGGCGCGATTCCCTCGCCGGTGTCGGCGACGGTGATGACCACGCCGCCGTTCTCGGGCCTGGTGGTGATGTGGATTTCGCCGCCAGGTTTGTTGTGGTGGATGGCGTTGGAAAGGAGATTGGTCATGACCCGGCCAAGGTGGTCGGCATTGCCGTAGGTTTCGACCGGCGCCAGGTCGCAATGAATCTGCAGACGGCCTTCCGCGGCCAGGGGCCGGATGAGTTCGACGGAGCTGCGGACAATGTCCGCGACCTTGATCGGGTGCTGCCGGATTGGTTCCTGGCCGGCGTCAAAGCGGGCCAGTTCGAGCAATGATTCGGTGAGCCGGCGCATTTGCTGGGCGGTGTCCAGGCAGGCTTCGACGGTTTCGCGGTATTCCCCGGCGCTGCGCTGGCGCGCGAGGGCGGTCTGGGCTTCGGAGATGAGTACCGCGATGGGCGTGCGAAGTTCGTGCGAGGCGTCGGCGGTGAATTGTTTTTGCCGTGCAAAGGCGGCCTCCAGGCGGGCAAAAGTCGAATTTAACACCCGGGCGAGCCGGCCCAGCTCGTCGTCGGTGTCAGCAACGTTGATGCGTTCGGAAAGGTTGCCGGCGGAAATACGGCTGGCGGCGGCGCTGATGTCCTCCACGGGACGAAGCGCGCGGTCGGTCAGCCGCCAGCCGCCGATCAGGCCAATGGCCAGCACGACGACCCCGATCGCGATCAGCCCCAACCCGAAATCTTGCAGGTTCTTCAGGTCCGGGGCGAAGGTGCGGCCCACCAGAACCTGGTACCCGACGGAAAGCTGGAGAAACGATTCGCGGTACATGCCCCGCATGTGGGTTTGCGGTCCGTTTTCGGGCCTGGCCCGGCCAGAAATCTGCAGGTTGGCGGGCGCATTGCTCGAAGATAAACGCGGACTGCCGTCGCGGTTCCAGATCGCGAAGTAATAGGAATTGGTGTCGTGTTGATCGAACAGCCTCAGGACTTCGTAGGTAAGCCGGAGTGCCGGCGGTTCAGGACTGGCCGGAAACGGATTGTCCGGCCCGGGTTCATTGTGTTCATCCTGGTTTGGTATCAGGTGAAGACATGCCGCGTCGGTGGCTGCAGATGGCGGTGCGGGAAAAATGCCCGGCGGACCTGCCTCCAGATGAAACGGTGGAAGGGGCGGCGGTCCCCCGAGGCTGGCCACCACATTGCCGCTCAAAGCCGCGAGGCGGTGCTGGAGTTCCTCGTCAAACTGGCGGATTTCATTGGCGCGGTGCAGTTGATAAGCCGTGACCCCGAAGGCGGTCAGGGTGCAGACCAACAGGAATCCGAGCCACAGCAGCAACCGCCCGCGTATGGATTTGGTGAACATGGCCGGGTTCAGGGTTCGATGCAATATCCCTGGCCGCGCCGGGTGACAATGAGATCGCGGCCGAGTTTTTTGCGGATGCTGAAGACGTGCACGTCCATCAGGTTGGAAAGCGTGTCGTCACTTTCGTCAAACAAATGTTCGTAAAGTGCGGTGCGCGTGATGATTTCACCCCGGTGCAACGCGAGGTATTCGAGGATGGCATACTCGCGGGCGGTGAGGGCCACGGACTGTCCGTTCAGGGCGACATTTCGGGAGCGGGTATCAATGACCACGTCCCCCAGCTCCAGGCGTGGTTGCGCCTGGCCGGCGGAACGGCGGATCAGGGCGCGCAACCGCGCCAGCAGTTCGGGCAGGTCAAATGGTTTGACCAGATAATCGTCCGCGCCCGTGTCGAGTCCGCGCACGCGGTCCCGGGTGGTGTCGCGGGCGGTCAGCATCAGCACCGGAGTCTGTTTGATTTTCCGGAGGCGCTTCAATACCTCCCATCCGTCCAACTGCGGCAGCATGACGTCGAGCAGGATGGCGTCATAGTTGCAATTCTGCGCCTTGTTCAGCCCGTCGTCTCCCATCTCGGAGGTGTCAACGGCGTAACCTTCCTCCCGCAAGGCCTTGGCCATGCTGCGAAGCAACCGGGGTTCATCTTCAATGATTAAAATTCTCATTACTGGGTTGGGCATGGCCGTGACGTACCAGACCTCGCTCCCGGTGCGCCCCAGGCGATCCAGGCATGATTTTGCCGGTTTGCCGGCAGAGATGCAATGAAGGTGTGGCAAGTTCTGGAACGGTTGAGGCAGGTCAGAATCTAAAAAATAATCGTGTCTTAATGATGCCTTAATCTGACCTGAGGTAAGGTTATTGCGTGAAGATGCTTATACGACGCATTAGTAGTGCGCTTGGCCGTTGCTTGACCACCCGCTGTGTTCAAGCCACGCCGCTTTGATTCAAACACCATGGTCGCCATCAAGACATCCACCGGGTCGTTGCCGTCTGGCAGTTCGACTTACGGAAACAAGTCACTCAAGCATTTCCTGTCCCGTAAAAGCAGAAATGGAGCCGTCAAAAAGCCCCGGAAGGCCGCCCGCGGTCATTTCCAGCATGGTTGTGCGGTCGTTGAGGCAGGTGCCATGGTCGGCGCGGGCACGCGGATCTGGGCATTTGCGCATGTGTTGGCCGGCGCGGTCATTGGCGGAGATTGCAACATCTGCGATCATACCTTCATTGAAGGCCGCGTGCGAATTGGTGACCGGGTCACGATCAAATGCGGGGTTTCCCTCTGGGACGGGGTGGAGGTTGCCAATGACGTTTTCATCGGTCCGAACGTGGTTTTTACCAACGACCTGCGGCCCCGGAGCCGGGTCAGCCCGGCGGTCTATCTCCGGACCTGGTTGCAGGAGGGATGTTCGCTCGGGGCCAACTGCACCATTCTTCCCGGACTGACCATTGGACGCTGGGCCATGATTGGCGCCGGCGCCGTGGTGACCCATGACGTGCCGGACTTCGCCCTGGTTTTCGGTGTGCCGGCCCGATTAAAAGGGTGGGCCTGCCGTTGCGGCAAAAAACTGACCACGGCAGGCGGTTCCCGGTGGGCGTGTGCTTGTGGACGCGTTTACGAATCCAAGGGCGAGCATGAGATGCGCGAATTAACCCAACCAAAATGATCATCACCCGACCACAATATGTTGATCCCATGCCGGCCAGGGGAAGGGGCAGCGCATGACCATTTCGCTGGGATTCCTCTTTCTGTTGATGGTGTGCGTCGCCGGCTTGGTGGTTTTCCCCTGCCTGGTGATGGCGGCCAAGGCGGACCGGCAGGTGCAACGCTGTTGGGATGACCGGACGGACGCAAGCGCCGACCGGATGTTGAATGAGCGGATCCGTCGCGGGAAGGTTTCCCGGTGCCAACATCCTGGAAAAAACCAGATGCGGAAACGGCACGCTCCGGCGAAGCGGTAAAGACAAGTTGCCCACTTGGTTTTCCTGCGGCAAACTTTGTGGACATGACCGGAGTCCGCGCACCAGTTGAATCATTACGGCTCAGCTCCCCCGAAATACGGCGGCTGGGCCTGGTGCTGGCATTGTCACTGATGCTGCATTTGATTGGCTGGGGTGGTTATGAGGCGGGCCGGCAGTTCGGCTGGTGGCAGCAATGGCATTGGCCGGCCTGGATGCATCTCGTGGCCAGAAAGAAAGCCGAGCCGGCATCGGTGCTCCAAAACAAGGATGTGCAACTGACGTTCGTGGAGGTGCCGCAGCCGTCAACCGAAGCGCCAAAGGACGCAAAATATTATTCCAGCCAGAATTCGCGTGCCGCTGACCCGACCAAGGGTGACAAGGATGTTCCACAATTGAACGGCAAACAAACCCTGATTGCAAAAACCGAGGACGCGCCCCGTCCAGACTTCAACAAGCTGCAACCGAGTTCCCCATCTCCTTCCGAGACGCCGCAGGAACCGCCACCGGCGGTCAAGCCAGGAGATTTGACGCTGGGCAAACCGGAGGATTCCCAGCAACCGGAACAGCCTCCGCGCCCGCGCACCATCAAACAGGCAATCGCGCAACAGTCGCACCTTTTGCCCGGACAACAGATGAGGCAGGAAGGTGGGACGCATCGCGAAGCGTTGGTGCCGTCGCTCGATGTGAAAGCGACGCCGTTCGGCGCATACGACGGGGCGTTCATCGCGGCGGTGACGCAACGCTGGTACGATTTGCTGGACAGCCGGCAGTTCGCCATGGACCGCAACGGCAAGGTGACGTTGCGATTTCGCTTGAATTACGACGGCAGCATCGCCGATATGAGTGTTCTGGAAAACACGGTCGGCGACGTGCTGGGCTATGTTTGCCAAAAGGCGGTGACCGATCCGTCGCCATTCGCGCCGTGGCCCAGCGACATGCGGCGGATGATCGGCGAAAATTATCGCGAAATTACGTTCACGTTTTATTATTACTGACACCGCTGACGAGGAATGACGGGAAAGTTTTATGGATACACTGATTTACATCATGTTGGGACTGACTTCGGTCGTCGGGCTCGCGTTCATCGTGGAACGCGGGCTGGCGTTGCGCTGGCGCAAGGTTGTGCCGCCGGAAATCACCGCCGCGCTCGCCGCGTGCGAGACGCGCGAGGACACGGACCGGCTGGTCCGCGTGTGCAAACAAAAACCATCGCCGCTCGGGCGCCTGCTGCTCCTCGCCGGCGACCATCGCTCGTGGCCGAAGGCCGACAATGTGGATGCGCTGCAAACCGCCGCGCGCCATGAGGTGGTCCGGCTGGAACGCGGCTTGGTCGTGCTCGAAATCATCGTCGGCATCGCGCCGCTGCTCGGGCTGGTCGGCACCATCGCGGGCATGATGACCGTGTTCGGCGACCTCGGCCAGACCGGCTTGAACGACGCGGCCAAGCTGGCCCAGGGCATTGCGCTGATTCTCCGGGCAACATTGATTGGCTTGCTCATCGCCATCCCGTCGCTCATCGCCTGGAGTTATTTCAGCAAAAAGGTCGAGGTGCTCGCCGTGGAGATGGAGGCGCTCTGCGACGATTTCGTCCGCCGTCAATACGCGGAGAAGAAATGAACGAACAACTTAAAAGGACGAGGGACGAGGGACGAGGGACGAAGGCCAGATTGGGATGGCCCGGCGCTCGACGCTCGACACTCGACCTTCGACCAATTTGACATGCGCTTTCTGGTTCACAAACGCCGCAACACGCCCACGGTCATCATCGTCGCGCTGGTGGACGTGCTCATTGTGCTGTTGATCTTCCTGATGGTGACGACGACGTTCAAGCAGCAGGCGGCGCTGAAGCTCACGCTGCCGGAATCGTCCCAGGGCAAAAAGGCCGGCGCGACCGAAAATCCGCCGCTGGTGGTGAGCATTGACGCGGCCGGCATTTATTATTTGGACAAGCTGCCGAAGACCTTCGAGCAATTGCAGGGCGAACTGCAGTCGCAGTCGGCGAAAAATCCCAAGCTGGTGCTCGCCATCAACGCCGACGAAAAGGCGCCGTGGGGGAAGATTGTAAAAATCCGGGACGCCGCCGCGGCCGCCCACATCACCTCCCTCGTCGCCTTCACCAAAGAGAAGTCGAATCCGTAGCCTCGTTACATCTGCTGCTTGCGCGCAAACCAAGACGCCGTAAGAAGGTCGAGGGACGAAAATCGAACATCGAGAGATTCCTTTTACCCTCGTCCCTCGGCTTTCGACACCCGACTATTTGAGCAGCTCTTCCGCAATCAGCACGGCGTTGAGCGCGGCGCCGCGCAGCAGTTGATCGCCGCTCACCCAGAAGCACAGGCCGTTGTCCAAGGCGCAGTCCTTGCGGATGCGGCCCACTTCGCAATTGCATTTCTCGGACGTGAACAGCGGCATCGGATATTTCTTGTTCTCCGGCTCGTCCACGAGGTCGAGACCGGGCGCTTTCTTCAGCACGGCGCGCGCGGCCTCCACGGTCACGGGCTTTTCAAATTCCGCGCTCACGGCGATGGAATGGGAACGATAGACGGGCACGCGCACGCACGTCACGCTGGCGCGGAACGCCGGGTGATGCATGATCTTGCGGCCTTCGTTTTCCATTTTCATTTCCTCCTTGGTGTAACCCGTCGGCAGGAATGAATCCACGTGCGGCAGTACGTTGAAGGCGATCTGGTGCGGATAGACTTCCTTCGTCACCGGCTGGCCGGCCACGACTTCGCCGACCTGCCGCTTCAATTCTTCAATCGCCTTGGCGCCCGTGCCGGAGACGGCCTGATAGCTGGACGCAAAAATCCGTTTCACGCCGAACGCCTGGTGCAGCGGATACAACGCCATGAGCGTGATGGCCGTGGTGCAGTTCGGGTTGGCGATGATGCCTTTGTGCTGCTTGACATCGGCGGCATTGATTTCGGGAATCACCAGCGGCACCGCGTCGTCCATGCGGAATGCGCTGGAATTGTCCACGACCACGCAGCCCGCCTTGGCCGCGATGGGCGCGAATTCCTTCGAGATGCCGCCGCCGGCGCTGAACAACGCGATGTCAATGCCGTTGAACGAATCCTTGGTGAGTTCGGTGACGGTGATGTCGTGTCCGCGAAACTTGAGTTGCTTGCCAATCGAGCGGGCGGAGGCGAGCAGGGTCAGTTTGCCCACCGGAAAGCTGCGTTTTTCCAGCGTTTTAATCATTTCGATGCCGACGGCGCCCGTCGCGCCGACCACGGCCACATGCGGATTGCGGTTCATAAAAGGAATAAACCATAGCGGAAATTGCGGTTACGTCAATCATCCGCCGGTTGGGTGTGCATAATTTTCTTGGATTTCTGATTGACCGAAGTTGCCGTGTATGACGAAATGATAGTCTAAGTATTTAGATGTCGAAAATTTCAGTCAGAAATGGAACCGGTCCGCGGGCGGGCACGACGAAATACGATGCGCACCACAAGGTGCTGTCGCAAACGTATGGCGCATTTGCCGATTTGCGCCGCGAACTTTCCGACTCGAAGGAGACCGTCACCGGGCGCGAGGACATCCTGAAAAGTTTCGCGACCTGCCCCGATTCCCAGCGTTCGTGGCTGCTGCTCGAGGATTATTTTGAAAAGCTCTCGCTCTCGCGCCGGGATTTCCCCGACACCAACTGGTGGCCGCGGCTGCTGAACGCCCAAGGTCGGACGCGCCTGGAAGAACTCGCATTCCTGTTTCTGCGCGCAAAACGTTCCGTGCCGCCGGAATTGCAGATGCACGCCAGTCTCGACCGCTTCACCCGGGCCGAGGAGGCCGAGAAGGAACTGAACCTCGTCAAGGAACTCGAAAACTGGCTGTCGCCGCCCGCGCTGCCGCTGCTCGACACGCCGCGCGCCACGCTCCGCGTGGTCTGCCGGGTGCAACCGGACGAGGAGGAACCGTCGCGCCATCGCCTGGCCGTGCAATTTCTGCTGCTGCGCCCGCGCACCGGTGAAAAGGCCCGCACGCTGCGGGAGCTGATTGACCTCGTCGTCCGCGCCACGCACGAGCAGGAGTTGTTTTCGCCCGCCGACTGGGAGTTCATCCAATGGCTGGCCGATACACACCGCCATCGCAACGACGGTGCGGACACGCTGATTTTGTCCGACGCCGAGCTGCTCCAATGGCTGGCGCGCTGGGGCTGTTCGGCGCGCCTGGAATGCGACGGGCAGCCGCTCCATTTTCACGGCCAGATTGCCGCGCTCACGCCGCACCTCGAAAACGGCGACAAGGAACTTTCGTTCACGCACCGGGTCGAGATGCCCGACGGCAAGACGCATTCCGTTGGTGGCGTGAAGTTTTTCAACCGCCAGCCGCCGCTCGCGCTGGTCAGCGGCACGTTCTACCTGCTGCGCAACGCGCCACCGCCGCCGGTGCTAAAGTACCTTGCCGCCAGGCCGTCCGTGCCGGTGCGCAAACTGAGCCACCGGCTGCTGCTGCACCTGCGCAAGACGCAATCCAATCACGGCGTGAACTGGGAGCAATTGTGCATCGCGCACCCGGCCAAACCGCAGTTCGTGTTCGAGCTGCTCGACGACACCGTGCGGCTGCGGCTGCTGGCGCGGAGCCTCCGCGACCAGAGCGTCTGGTTTTGGAACGGCCAGGAATGGGTGCCCAACGAGGCCAAAAAACGGCCGACGGACAAGCCGGAGATTCTCGACGACCCGCGCCTCGAACCCACCATCCAGTGGCTGCGCAAGCTCGACTGGTTCACGCCCGAGCCCGGCCTGTGGATCGGCGACGCGAATGAAAATTTTCTCGGCACGCTCGCGGCCGTGTGGGCGGAACGCCCGGCGGAGGCGGAATTTCTCGGCAACCCGGCGTTTCACCGCCTGTTCCTGCAGCCGCGCCAGCTCAAGCCGCGGCTGATCGTCAAAGGCAGCGGCATTGACTGGTTGGCGGTCTCCGCCGAATGGGAGGCTGAAGGACTCAAGCTCAGCAAGGCGGACCTCGAACGGCTCGCCGCCGCCACCAGCCGCTTCGTCAAGCTGCCGAATTCCGGCTGGGTGGAACTCGATATCAATGCCGTGCAGGGCGCGCACGAGGCCATGGCGGAAATGGGCGTGGACGGCCTCATCGCCGTGCCGCAAAAAGTCGGCATGGAACACGTGGCGCACCTGGACGAGGGTGAGTTGACGCGTTTTGCCGACACGCCGGAGGCGAAGGCCCTGCGAGCGCGGGTCCGGGATTTCAAGGGGGTTCCCGCCGTGGAGCTGCCCAAGGGTTTGCAGGCCGAGTTGCGGCCTTATCAAAAAGACGGGTTCGATTTTCTCTGCCATCTCACGCAGATCAAATTGGGGGGCATCCTGGCCGATGACATGGGCCTGGGCAAGACGCTGCAGGCGCTCGCCTGGCTGGCGTGGCTCAAGGAGCGCAACACGAAGAACCCCAAGCCGGTGCTCGTCATCTGCCCCGCCTCCGTGTTGCACAACTGGCAGCGCGAGGCGGAGCGGTTCACGCCGGGGTTGAAGGTGCTCGTGCTCGAAAGCGGCGCGGCCCGGCACAATTTGCGGAAACAGATTCCACAGCACGACTTGATCGTGACCAATTACGCGCTGTTGCGACGCGACCTGGAGGAGTTGCAGAAGTTCGCGTTCCGCGCGGTGATTCTGGACGAGGCGCAGTTCATCAAGAACCCGGGCGCGCAGGTCACCCAGTCGGTCAAGCAGCTCAAATCCGATCACCGTCTGGCGCTCACCGGCACGCCGCTAGAAAACCGGCTGCTGGATTTGTGGAGCATCGTGGATTTCATCCAGCCCGGCTACCTCGGCAACCAGGAACAATTCATCGAAACGTACGAGCCGCGCACCCCGGTGGCCGATGAAACCGTTCCCACGGTGGAGACGCGCGGCGAAAAGACCGAGTCAGTTCAGCGCATTGCGCGCAAGCGACTTTCGGCCCGGCTGCGCCCGCTGTTGTTGCGCCGTCTGAAGAAACACGTCGCGAAGGATTTACCCGACCGCATCGAACAGCGGCGCGATTGTCCGCTCGGCGACGAGCAACGGAAGCTGTACCTGGCCGAACTGCGGCGCAGTCGCGACCAGATCATGCATGCCGTCGCGGAGCAGGGGCTTAACAAGAGCAAGATGCACGTGCTGGCCGCGCTCACGCGGTTGCGCCAGGTCTGCTGCCATCCGCGACTGGTGGGCAGCGATACCGCGTCCGGCAAGACCGAAACCTTGTTTGAACTGCTCGAGCCGTTGATCGCGGAAGGCCAGAAGGTTCTGGTCTTCAGCCAGTTCGTGCAGATGCTGCAACTGCTCGAAGCCGAATGCCGCACCCGTCAGATCAACACCCACATCCTCACCGGCCAGACCAAGGACCGGCAGCAGGTTGTCAGCGCGTTTCAGGCCGACACCAGCCCCGGCGTGTTTTTGCTGAGTCTGCGCGCGGCGGGGACCGGATTGAACCTGACCAACGCCAGCTATGTGGTGCTTTACGACCCGTGGTGGAACCCGGCGGTCGAGGCGCAGGCCATTGACCGGTCGCATCGCATCGGGCAGACGCAAACGGTGAACGCCTACCGGCTCATCGCCCCTGGCACGGTCGAGGAAAAGATCTGGGAACTGCAGCAGAGCAAAGCGCAGACGATTGCGGATGTGCTGGGCGAGGAAGGTTTTGCCCGCAGCCTCACGACGACGGATCTGGAATATTTGTTCTCAGAAGATTGATTTGGAAATTCCACAATATGCACAGCGGGGAAATTGTTGCTTGACAATAGTAACGTAAACAATACTATTACTGTGCGTAGTGAACCGAGGTTCGCGCCCGCGTCCGACGGGTTCGGGCATATGAAAGGAAATATGAAAACGACTAAAACTGAAAATATATGCAAACGATATTCGAAGTTAAGGAATTTATCGAATCTGGAAACTCACCTTTCGCGCACTGGTTTGATTCACTTGATGCCGTAACCGCCGCCCGCGTTGATAAATACATTCGCCGGCTTGAAGCGGGAAATTTTGGGGCCGCTAAGTCACTTCAAGAAGGCGTGTTTGAATTAAGATTGGATTTTGGCCCAGGTTATCGGGTGTATTTCGGTCGTGACGGAAAGACAATTATTATTTTATTGGGCGGCGGCAGCAAAAGACGGCAATCAGCCGATATTGTTGCCGCAATTGAACGTTGGAAAAGATACAAGCAGGCGAAGAAATAACATGGCACTGACGCGAGAATACAAAGAAACGGTTTTGGCCCGCATCAAACGCGATCCCAAATTTGCGCGGGCGCTTTATGCCGAAGCGGTCAATTCGCTCCTCGAAGGCGAGACCGAAGAAGGACTTTCAATGTTGCGCGATCTCGTTCACGCCAATATCACTTTCAAGGAGTTGTCGCGACAAACCGGATTTGGTGAGAAGGCGTTGCATCGCATGTTGAGTCGCCATGGTAATCCGACCACACGCAATTTATTCGCAATCACAAGGGCGATCTGCGAGGACCTTGGCATCAAATCAAACATGTTTCGCGTGATGCTTGCGACTTGAAGGTAGTTACCGCAGCCTCACCACGACGGATCTGGAATATTTATTTTCGGAAGACTGAGACGGTTGTATTTATTCGTACCGCAGCGACTCGATGGGGTCCAGATTCGCCGCCTTGTACGCGGGGTAGGTTCCGAACACGACACCCACCACGGAACAGATCAGCAAGCCTAGCACAATCCAGTCCACCGGAATGGCGGGCGGCATTTTCATATACCACGCGAGGCAGTTGCCGCCGAGAATGCCCAAGCCCACGCCGATGACGCCACCAATTTCGCACAGCATGATGGCCTCCATGATGAATTGCGTCATGATATTGCGTTTCTTGGCGCCGATGGCGCGGCGGACGCCGATTTCACGCGTCCGCTCCGTGACGGAGACCAGCATGATGTTCATAATGCCGATGCCTGCCGCGATGAGCGCGATGGAACTGACGACGGCGACGCCAATGCGGACGGCCCGGGTGAAGGTGTCAAATTGTTCGATGAGTGAGTTGTTGGAAAACAGTTCGAAATCATCCGGTTCGCCGGGCGGGATTTTGCGGATGGCGCGCAGGATGCCGCGGACCTGTTCCATGCAATCATCGTAGCCGGCAGCGTCCCGCGCCTGCACCAGAATGGTCAGATCGTCCCACCGGCGTCCGTAACGGTTGAGTGCCGTGGTGATGGGGATGATGGCAATGTTGTCCTGATCACTTTCCATTGCCCCGCCCTTGGAGGCGAGCACGCCCACCACCGCGTATTTGTAGCCGTTGATTTTGACCTCCTCGCCCATTGCCGAGCCAAACGGATAAGCGGTTTTGGCCAGGGTGCTGCCGAGCACGCACACTTCGCGGGCATTGTCCACGTCGTCTTCGGAAAGGGCACGGCCCTCCTCAATGTCCCAGTTGCGGGCCGGGAAACTGCCGGGGGTTTCGCCATACAACTCGGAGGTCGGCGGCGTTTTGGCGTAGCGGGTCGAGACTTGTCCGCGCCAGAAATCGCCATGGATGCCGACGACGGCGGCGAGCGTGGCTTTTTCCTCCACCTGCCGTCCCTGGTCCAGGGTGACGTATTTGCGCCGCCAGTATTTCTGCCAGTCGGAGTTGTCGCCAAACTGGGTCTCGGGCCAGCGCTGAATGGCGAAGGTCTGACTGCCCAGCTCGCTGAGTCCCGTCTCAACGGTGTGCTTCAACACGCGCATGGCGGTCATCACGACGATGATGGAGAACACGCCGATCAACACGCCGAGCAGGGTGAGGGCCGAACGCAGCTTGTGCGCCCTCAACGCATTCATGGCCATGGCGAAACTTTCGCGGACCTCGGCAAGCAGCAGGGTTGGCGGGTGAAATTTCATTCGCTCCTCAATGCTTCCACCGGATCCATCCGCGCCGCGCGCCAGGCCGGCAGGAAACCGGAAACCACCCCGGTCAGCAGCGACACGAGCAGGGCGACGGAGACAATGGGCCAGGACAGGGTCGCCGTGAACAGAAAGTGGGAAACCGCCAGCGTGATGAGCCAGGCGATGCCCAGCCCGATCAACCCGCCCAGCAGGCAGATGCAGGCGGCCTCGATCAGAAATTGCAGTAAAATGTCCCGCTGCTTGGCGCCGATGGCCTTGCGCACGCCGATCTCACGGGTCCGCTCGGCCACTGAAACAAACATGATGTTCATGATGCCGATGCCACCAACGAACAGCGACAGGCTGGTGACGAACAGGCCGATGATGGCAATCGTGCTGGTCTGCTTGTGGAACCATTTCACAAACTGGTCCTGCTGGTTGATGCCAAAATCGTCAGGTTCATCCGGCCGCAAATGGCGGATGCGGCGCATGACCTGGCGCAATTCCTCCCGCGCCTCGTCCAACTGCACCAGCCCGCTGGCCTTCACCTCGATGCCATCCCAGTCGTACAGCGGCCCGTTCCAAATGATCGCCAGAAACTCACGGATGGGAATGATGATGTTATTGTCCTCACTCGATACGAACATGCTGCTTCCCTGTCTTTCCAGAACGCCAATCACTTGGGAAGACTGGTTCGCAATTTTGATGCGCTGGCCAATGGGGGATTCTCCACGAAACAGATTGGAGGCCACATCGCTGCCGATCACGCAGACCGGCTGCCCGCCCTCGGCATCCGCGGCGGACAGAAACCGGCCCGCGGCCACGTTCACGCCGCTGGTTTGCAGATAGGCATCCGTGGTGCCGATGACCCGGACGAGGTTGGCGCTCCGGGTTTTGTATTTTACCGGCTCCCAGCCGCGCATCTTGGGCGCGACGGCGGTGGAGAGCGTCAGTTGTTTGGCCAGCGCTTCGGCGTCCTTGAGCCGGATCGGCTGGCGGCGGCGCTGCATCTTGATCCAGTCATCGTAAGAAAAGTCAAACATCCAGTTATAGCGCGCCACGTGGAACACGTCCGCGCCGAGCGATGAAATGCTGTTGATGAACGACTGGTTCAGGCCGTTGATGGCCGCGCCCATGAGCGTGACGGTGACGATGCCGATGACGATGCCGATGGTGGCCAGCGTCGAACGCATCTTGTTCGCCCGGATGGCGTCCCATGAAATACCAAGCCCCTCGCGGATTTCGGAAAGGAACTTCATGTTTTTGACAGAATAAACAGAATGGTCAAAATGAAACTTTCGTCTTGGTGTGACTTGGTTTCGGCAGTCGGAATTTCTTTTTAAATTCCAGCCGCTCACTGCCAAAATTGATCAGCAGTCCGACATCTTTCCCCGTGACGACCAGATAGTTTACCGTCTGAACCTCGTGGACTGACGTCAAATTCTGGACGGCTTTCAACTCGACAATCAATTCCTCCTCGACAAGGAAATCCGCCACAAAATCTCCAACCAAAACACCGTCATAAAAAACGTTCAGAGGTTTTTCCGATTCAAATCGAACGCCGGCTTTTGTGAGTTCATGGGCGAGCGCCCGGTGATAAACAGTCTCAAGGAAGCCGGGGCCAAGAGTTGAATGAACCTTCATCGCCAACCCGATCACTTTTCCCGCCGGATCATATTCGCCTTTCATGATTTCATTCTGACAATTCTGTTTATTCTGTCTGAAATTATTCCGTCATCGTTTCGTCACTGGCGATCAGGCCGTCGCGGATGCGGATGATGCGGCGCGATTGCCGGGCAACGTCCTCCTCGTGCGTGACAACGATGATGGTGTTGCCTTTGCGGGAAAGTTCATCAAACAAGGCCATGATTTCCGTGCCGGTTTTGGAATCCAGATTGCCCGTCGGTTCATCGGCCAGCAGGATGGACGGTTTGTTGACCAGGGCGCGGGCAACCGCGACGCGCTGGCGCTGGCCGCCGGAAAGCTCGTTCGGCTTGTGGAGGACGCGGTCGGCCAGACCGACCTGGGTCAGCGCGTCGAGCGCGATCTGGCGGCGGGTCTCCGAAGGCAAGCCGGCATAAATCAGCGGCAGCTCGACATTGTGGAGCGCGTTCGAGCGGGACAGGAGGTTGAAAGTCTGGAAGACAAAACCAATTTCCCGGTTGCGGATTTCAGCGAGGCGGTTGTCGTCCATGTCGCTGACGCCAAGGCCGTTCAACTCATAGTGGCCGGAGGTCGGGGTGTCGAGGCAGCCGATGAGGTTCATCAACGTGGACTTGCCGGAGCCGGACGGCCCCATGATGGCGACGTATTCACCGCGCTGGATTTCGAGCGACACGTCGCGCAGGGCGTGGACGGTTTCCGTGCCCATCTGGTAACGCCGCGAAATGTTCTGGAGGCGGATGAGCGCCACAGCCTAATCCTTTTTCGCCATTTCCGACGAGGCGGTGCCCTTGCGGATTTTCTTGCCGTCATCCAGATCGCGGCTGATGGCGCGATAACCGCCGGAAACGATTTCCTGTCCATTGGTCAGGCCGTCAATGATTTCCCAGTAATTGTCGTCGCAAATGCCGATCTTCACCGGCACGGCATCTACATGATCGCCGTGGACGACAAACACGACATCCTGCGTTTTGGAGGATTCCCTGGACTTTGGGACTGGCGCGTCACTGTTGGTGGTCGTAGCACTCGCAACCGTGGAGTTCGTGCCCAATCTGGCAGCAGCCATGTTGGTATCACCGGCTTTCGATGCGTCGGTTTTCTTTGGCGGCTTGGGCGGACGGGTGGTGACGCTGGCCAGGGGAACGGTAAGCACATTGGTGCGATACTCGGTTTCAATGTTGGCGCTGACGGACATGCCGGGGCGGAAGTCTTCCTTGTCGCTGAGCCGGATGCGCACCTGGAACTTGGTGGCTTCCTGCGACTGGCTGCTGCTGCTGGAATAGCTGTTGGGCAGGTTGTTGTCCTTCGATGAACTGGCGACATCCGTCACCCGGCCGGCGAACTTGCGGTCCTTGAACGCATCCACCTCGAGCAGCGCCTTCTGGCCGGGCGCGATGCCCACCACGTCCATCTCACCGATGTCCACGCGGGCCTCCATCTGGTTCAGGTCCGAGATGACCATGATTTCGGTCCCGGCGTTTTGAACGGTACCGAGCACCCGCTCGCCGAGCTGCGAGTTCAATTTGCTGATGGTACCGTCGAGCGGCGACGCAATGGTGGTCCGGGAGAGCTGTTCCTCCGCGCTATCCACGGCGGCCTTGGACACGTTCACCTGGTCATCGGCGCTGTCGAGCTGCGCCTTGGCCACGTCGCGGGCGGCTTTGAAGCCGATGAAATCCGATTCCGAAAGCAGTTTCTGTTTAAATAATTCCTGGTTGCGGGCATAGTCCGCCTGGGCTTTTTCCAGGTTTGCCGTCGCGGAGGCCTTGGCGGCGAGTGAAGATTCGTACCCGGCCTTGGCCTGGCTGACCGCGGCGATGTAAATGTCCGGGTTGATCTTCACCAGCGTCTCCCCGTTTGTGACTTGTTGTCCCTCCTTGACCGGCAGTGCGATGATTTCGCCGCTGACCTCGGGGCTGATGGTGACCTGGATGACCGGCTGAATCTTGCCGTTGGCGATGACGATGTTGGTAAGACTGTGGCGCGAAACCGGTTCGGTTTGGACTGTGATGGCCGGTTCGCGTTTTTTAAAGATGGCCACCAGTGACAGCACCAGCAACACGAGCCCGATGATTGAGAAAATGATCCACTTACGACGTTTATTGGATTTCGCCATGATATTTGGTATTATAGGACACCGCCAAATCGAATTCGTTCCGCAAAATCAGGGTTGGCATGCAGTTTTCATAATGCCCACTGTCCCAGTCCAACGGCAATGAGCAATAATTCGATCAACACCCAAAAGCCGAAAACGACTGCGAAAGACCCGGTCATTGATCTGCCTGAAAGTTTGGCCAGCCCGATGGCCAGCACCCCTGTGTGCCAGAAATAAATTACATTGGCCGCGCCCAGCAGCAGGTGGATACGGTTTTTGGGATCAAAATCAGCTACCAATAGTGCCAGATTTGGCCCGGCATAAAGCCGGCCAAGAATCGCAGTCAGCAGTGTCCCGATGACCATTCCGAGGACAATAATGATGGAGGACAACCCGGCAACCTCGAGGATTTTCATGTAGCCAAACTTGCTTTTCAAAAACCATCGCCCGGCCAGCCACAACACCAACGCCCATCCGAAAAGCGAGACGAAGCTGTATATTACCATGCTGACACTGCCGATGGCGGACAGCATCGTCGGCCCCATAAATTTATCCATCATCTGCAAGACCTGATCCTCCTGGGCCTGGCTCATTTTGCCTTGTTGCACCAGTTGATCATAGGCTTTGACCTGCTGTTCGTGAATCACCTGCCGGATGGCTGGCTGGGCGAACATGATGCACACGGAACAGACGCCGACCAAGGCATAGATAATCACCGGGATCAGCCAGTTGGCGGTGCGCGGCGGGGTAGAATTGATTTCTTCGAAGACTTCGCCGGGCGCGGCAATAACATTCATCAACCGTCCGGCCAGCGACGTGGTGGGTGGCTGGGCGGCCGCCGGCTGCGGGTCGGGAGTGGCTGGGATGGATTCCACGATTTATGAAAAGGTTTTGCCTGTTACTTAGGCAAAATCCACCCAAAGTTACAAGAAATGTCGGTATTTTTTCGTCGGCCGAAATTGGCCTGCGAATAACAATTTGAAGTTGTGTTTTCGAGACCCGGCCGGGTCAATCATCATCCACAGTCTTCACCGCCCAGGCCGGATACGGCGTTTGCGGACCTTTCATTGCGTGCCAGAGGATATGATTGAACAAGTCTTCCGGGCATTGATCTTCCTTTTCCAGCGGAAGTTTCGCGGAAACATAGGCGTCCTTGCGGAGTATCGGATTGGAAATGAGATTGGGCAGCGGGTTCATTTCATTGAGCGGCACCTGATTGGTCACGGCGGTGAACGGGGTGAAATCCGGGGTGCTGGCGAAGCAATCGAACATCGGGGTGGCCGTTGCGTCCATCTGGTTCATTGGCGGCAGCCCGAGCATCAGTTCCATCGTCCGCAACAGGCTCGTCTGGTTGTATTGCGTGCTGACGACCGCGCCGCGTTTGGTCCAGGCGCTGGCCACATAAGCCGTCGTGCGGTAGCCGCTGACGTGGTCCCAGCCGTCCTGCGGGTCGTCTTCCACGGCAAAAACGCACGTGTTCGTCCAGAATTTGCTGTGGCTCACGGCTTCGACGATCCGGCCAAACGCCAGATCGTTGTCCGCCACCTGGGCTTCGGGTGTGGGCGAACCGAATTTGGTCGCGCTGGTGTGATCGTTGGGCAGCCAGACGATGACGAGGTTGGGAAAATTGTCCGCGGCCTCAAATTGTTTCATTTGCTGGATGAACTGTGCGGCGCGAAAAACATCCGGCACGTTCAGATCCCAGCCAATGGTGTTCGTCACAAGGTACGGTCGCAACGCTTCGATGTCCGGTTCGCACGAATAGGCGATGGCGTTCGAACCGCTGGCAAAATCCTGGTAGGCGTCCAGGAAATATATTTTTCCTTTGTGACGCGGATCTTTCCAATGTTTCTCGTCGGTGGTGAATTCACCGAAATCACAGACGGTTTTGCCGTGTTCCAGGGCGTTGTTCCAGATGAAACCTGCCGGCGAATATGCCAATGCGTCCTTGGTGGACAGACCGTCGCCGCCGCTGGGATAGCTTCGGGGAAAACCGGCAAACGAACGCTCAATGTAATCCGTGGCGAATGCGGAGTCCGTCCACTGATGTCCGTCGGCGCTCAAAATGCCGCAGCAAAAGGTGTTGTCCAACAACACAAAATCGCGCACGAGCTGGTGCTGGTTCGGCGTGACGCGATTGCCAAACGCGCATAAATCCGCGTTGCCATTGCCCGTCGTCACGTCGCCGAGGACCTGGTCGTAGGTGCGGTTTTCCTTGATGACGTAAATCACATGTTGGAAGACGCTGGGTTCGCCGACGCGTTCGGGCACGGGCTGCGCCGGCTGGTTCGCGCGCGGCGGCAGCTTCGCCAGCGCCAGCAACGGATAGCGCAGGTTGGCCAGCGCGGTTTGGGTGAACGACGCCAATGCCTTCGGCGACGGAACGGGCACCAGCGACAACGAGCCGTAATATTGACGGGTGTGGAATTGCACCCGTCTGCCATTGCCCGACTGCCCGGGCCCGAGATTTTTGAGGTTCGCCACGTCCAACTGCTTGCGCTTGCCATCGAACACAATCGCCCCCGGAAACCAGCCAACCGGAATCAGGCCAAGCAGCCTGGATTCGCCCGGTTGAAATTGAAAAACGGCGACGGCGTTTTGTGTGCCATTACAAACGAAAAGGGTTTTACCCGACTTGTCAAATACCAGCGCGTTGGGCTGCGCGCCAAAAGGATCGCCGGGCTTTTGCCGCGCGCAGAGGGTCTCGACGATCTGGTCCGTGTGCGTGTCAATGACGCTCAGCGTATCGCTGCCCGAGTTGGCAACGACCAGCCAGCGGCCGTTCGGTGAAACTGCGAGCGCGCCGGCACGCAGACCGGTCATCATTTCAGATTGCGGCTTTCGGTTTGTGGATTGATTTGCATCCGCCTCCAAATCAATGATTGAAACCGAGCCTTCATCGGCAATGGAGCGGGAATCAATCCGTACGAGCGTGCCGCGTCCAGCCGGGCCGGTGGGGCTGTTCGTGTCGGGCCGGCGGCCGCCCCAATTGCTCACGTAAACTTTCCTGCCGGCGAGCACCGCGTCGAACGGTGCGACGCCCACATTCCAACTTCGCAGGATGCGTCCCGTGGCGGCGTCCAGTTCAGCCAGGCGATTGGAAAGATTGAGCGCGACATAAAGTCTTTTGCCGTCCGGCGAAACGGCGATGCCCGCCGGGATTTCCTCCTTGCGCCCCGGTGCGTTGGCCGGCGGCAGGGCGATCGAGAACAACGGGATGATTTTGTGGTCCGGTTGGACCGCAAAGACCTTGATGTCGCCGTTGACATTGGAGAGATAAATCCGTGTGCCATCCGGCGAAAAGGCCAGGCCGGTGAAGCTGATTTGCGCCTTGGTGTCCGGCGACAGGATTTCGGCGGCAACTGCGGACGGTTCCTGGGTTTGGTCCGACGGCAGCGAAACATGTTGCAGAATTTTTCCGGTGGCCGGGTCAACCGCCAACAACTCATGGGTCAGGCCGGCGGTCACGAGCAGCCGGCCGTCGGGACTCAACGCCAGCGCCAGCGGCCGCAGGTTCGGAAGTTCCACCTGGGTTCCGGCGGGGCTGATGAATTGGTTGACGGGTGTTTCCAGGTTGCCGGCGTTGCGGCCAACAAAGTTGGTGGTCGCGCCAAAATTTTCCGTGGCGGCGGCCGCTTGTGCTGAAATCACCGCGGCGGCCGCCAGCAGGCAGTGGATGGATATTCTCGGTTTCACTTCCGGATAAAATGACAACAAAGGTCAACCGGTGGCAAGTTGCTTGGCGGTGAAAATTGCTTGTAGTGTCGGCGCTGTGCGCCGAACAAAACTTTTAGTGGGGAGTGAACGTGCTCGCGAGCTGCCAATCGCTCAAACATCGGGCCGCAGGCCCGACGTTACAACGCGGCCGGGTCAAGCTGCTTGCCGGGCACGAGGTGGTTCCGGACGTAGTCGGTCACGGCATCTTCAAGCGACGTGACGGGGGCGGTATAACCGGCGGCGCGCAATCGCGCCAGGTTTGCCTGGGTGAAGTACTGGTATTTGTTGCGGATGGCTTCCGGCATCTCGATGAATTCAATCTTCGGCTTGCGTTGCAACGCGGCAAAAACCGCTCGCGCGAGGTCCAGCCAGGTCCGCGCCTCGCCGCTGCCGAGGTTGAACAGGCCGCCGGCCTTTTTGCTGGCGGCCAGATGCAACGTCATGGCGACCGCATCCTTGACGTAAAGAAAATCGCGCTTTTGTTCACCGTCGCGGAAATCGGAGCGGTAACTCTTGAACAGCCGGATGACGCCCTCGGCCTGCACCTGCGCCGTGGATTTGTGGACGAGCGACCGCATGTCGCCCTTGTGGTCCTCGTTCGGGCCAAAAATGTTGAAGTATTTCAAGCCGACGATGTGTTTCAAAAAGCCGGCGCGCCGGGCGTGCAAATCAAACAGGTGCTTCGAATAGCCGTACATGTTCAGCGGCCGCAATTTTTCGAGCTGGGATTCATCGTCGTCCATGCCCGCTGAGCCGTCGCCGTAGGTCGCGGCGGACGAGGCGTAGACGAAGCGTGTTTTTTGCCCGAGCGCCCAGCCGGCGAGGTCCCGGGTGAATTCGTAGTTGTTGCGGATGAGAAAGCCGGCGTCACGCTCGGTGGTGGAGGAGCACGCGCCCATGTGCAGCACCAGATCGAATTTCCCCAGCGCGCCGTTATGCAGCCGCGAGAACAGATCGTCGGCCTCGACGTAATCGGCGAAGCGCAGCGGAGTGAGGTTGCGCCACTTGTCATCCGTGCCCAGGCGGTCGCAAACAACGATGCGTTCGCAGCCGCGCCGGTTCAGCGCCCAGACCAGCGCGCTGCCGATGAAACCCGCACCGCCGGTGACCAGCACCCGCGCCTCGGAAAAATCATTGGGTTTCATAGGTTTTGGACAGCATGGCGCGGCCGGGCCGCGAATTCAAGCCAATGGTGTATGGCGAATCAGCAGGAATTTTGAACAACCGAGGAACCAAGACACAAAGCCCGCCGGATTTTTATCCGCAGATTGCGCAGAGGAACACAGTTGATTAACCGCCAAGTCGCCAAGGCCGCAAAAGGTAGGGCGCGTCACTCCGTGCGCGCCGCTTCATCAACTGAAAACTTAACACTTGAAACTTGAAGCTCCGCTTTCTGGCTCCTGAATTCTGGCCCCTATTTCAGTCCAACGTTCGCGTTCGATGTTGAATGTTCGATGTTACCCTGCTCCCAGTTCTTGCTCGCGTTCCTCAACCCTCAACTTTCAACCAATCATCCCACCGGACCGCGCGCGTGGCTGGAAATGGTTATCTTGATCGCCGCGCCGGGATTCCGATGCAGAAGCTCATCGGACTTCAGAATGCCCCGGTCCACGAAGTAATAACCGTAATCTCCCTCGGTTGGTGTGGAAATCATGGCGCACAGGGCGGGTTCGTTCCCAGACTGACCGCAGCCGATGTCGTGATCCACCCGGAAACGGTTTTTGCGTCCGGGTTTGTCGGCCTTGATGGCAAACGCCAGCAGATCCCGGTCGTTTTCATCAATGTTCACGAATTCAAAATTTGCCCAGACCTCATTGCCTTTCCCGGCCTGGAAAGGCGCCGGATCAAAATCGGGCGAGCATCGGTCATCCGCCGCATACGGCAACAAAGGAACGAGGGCCGTGCCACCCGTTTCGTTGCTGGTAAATCGCACCAGCGGCTGATGCTGATTGAACCGGCTGATGGTGCGGGCGGCCACCTTGATTCCTGAAATAATGACCTCGGTATTTTCCTTGTTCTGCGACCACAGGACACTATCCGGTCCGGCGAGCGCGAGCCGTTCTTCACTTCGATGTTGAGCGTTGAATGTTGAATGTTGGATGTTCCAGCCCTCGTCCCTCGACTCTGGTCCCTCGACCGCCATTTCCCCGCAG
>Ga0265338_10002674_pt1 | contig 26210 bp, 22 predicted proteins | sample 42126metaG_FD_193579 | JGI IMG/M metagenome (GOLD analysis project Ga0265338, IMG submission 193579) | Rhizosphere microbial communities from Carex aquatilis grown in University of Washington, Seatle, WA, United States - 4-21-26 metaG | ecosystem: Host-associated > Plants > Roots > Rhizosphere...
CCGCTCCCGAGCCTGTAGCTGCGACTCTCGACGGACAATCGAGCAGCAAAAACATTCGTTCATCGCCGCTGGTTCGACGCATTGCCCAAGATAACAATATTGACGTTGATCAAGTCACGGGTACTGGCCCACAGGCTCGTATCACGAAGGATGACATCCTGCGCCACTTGAGCGAGCTAGAGGCCAAGAGTGCGCGACCCGCATCTCCGGCAACGCCTGAAGTGCCGCCGCCCACCAAACCGAAGCCTGCGACCGTCCCGCCCGCCACGCGGTCCCACGAAGCAGTGACCGAGACGGCCTCGCAGCTGCCCGGAACGCTAGTGCCACTTACCAAGATGCGGGCGATTATTGCCCAGCGGATGGCCGAAAGCGCACAGATCAGCCCGCACGTCCATACGGTCTTCAGAGTGGACATGACCCGGATCGTGCGCATTCGCGAGCGCGAGAAAGGCCATTATGAGCAGCGCAATGGCGTCAAGCTCACCTACATGCCTTTCATTTCTGTCGCCGCTGTGGAGGCGCTTCGCAAGTTTCCTATAGTCAATGCTTCGATGGAGAGTGGTTCGATTCGCTATCACCTGAACATCAACCTGGGCATTGCCGTCGCCCTCGAATGGGGACTCATCGTGCCGGTCATCAAGCAGGCCGAGGAACGTAGCTTCCTGGGTGTGGCCCGCGCCATCGCTGACCTGGCAGAACGCGCGCGTGCCAAGCAGCTCAAGCCCGATGAGGCCTCGGGTTCCACTTTCACGCTTACTAACTCCGGCATCTTCGGTGAGGAGTTCGGTACCCCGATCATCAATCAGCCAGAGGCGGCCATACTGGCCATTGGAGGTCTGAGAAAAGAGCCGGTGGTTATCACTGACGGCGAGGGCAGCGACACCATTGCCATCCGCTCGGTGCAGCACTTCTGCCTTGGCTTTGACCATCGGATAATTGATGGCGCCGACGCGGGTAAATTCATGAGTGAGTTCAAGAAGACGCTGGAAAACTGGGATCGGGAGATCGGGTAGCCCTCACTTCGGGATTGACACCCCGGTAATCAGGTCTCTCTCAACGGCCGGAGCCTTCTGAGAGCAAACCACACTGCGAGCCATGATCGGATTCCGGGTGAAAATACTTCTGCGATTTCTTGCCTATGGCAAGTAGATCCGAAGAATTTCGGGTTGGTACGAGGGCTCGCACGCGTTTGAAGCGTCGAACAGCACAGCCTCTTTCGATCAGTAACCAAGCATGCGCACTATGCGGTAGATCTCTTCGGCTCAAATAAGCGCTTACTCCCTCTTCCATGCTTCCGGAAGAGTGTCATCCATGATCTCCAGCAATCGTCTCTGGCCATGCTATGGTGAGCAGGAACGCGCATTCTTCCAGTGCTTCGACGTCATGCTCAAGGCCGCGATCAAGTGTCAGGAGATCTCCGGGCACAAGGTCCTCCGTGCGATCTTCCGGAAGGTGGATTCTAACTTTTCCCAGAAGCGCATGTACCGAGATCGGCCCTTCGGCACGGTGATGGCTCATGTAGCTTCCCGGCTTCATCCGCACCAGGACGATACGGAACTCTGCATACTTCACTATGGTCTCGGAACTTCGGCCAGTTTCGCGCTTCCACGACGGGGCCTCCTTTAGCTTTTCAAGCTCCTCGCTGATGTTCCTTCTTATTACCTCGTCTGCAAGTTGAGGAAGGCGCGTCAGGCTCTGGCGGCGACTGGCCCCGCGACGATTTGCTTCAGATTTCTTCATTGGTACCTCCGCCTCAAATGACATGCGGGATTGCAAGAACCTCCGTCGCTCCAGAATGGCATAGAGCATAAATCTCTTCCGAAATAAATGGAATGATCTGGTTGTCATTTCTGTCGGGACAGTTGTACCAACAGTGTTCTATGTGACTCAAACAAGGATCCGCTCCCTGCCACTGACGGAAGCACACCGAGCCGAAGGTATCTCCAGACACATTCGGTCTCAACCCGCCGAACAGGCGCAAACACCGGATTTTGCGACATTCGTAATCGGCATCGGTGGATATGGCCTATTGCTGCGAAAGATGGGGTGAACGAGACTTCATTGTACCGGTCTGGACAGCGGTCGCAGATGGATTTCGCCTGGGCGCTGCAGGCACATTGGCGATCATAGTCAGCTAAGAAGAGTGCCTGCGTCAATCTGCGCAATACGGGAGAACACGCATGGCAAATACATCATCGTTGAACCGCCCAGGAAGCAACGCTAGAGGCAAACAAAGCAACAACCGCCTACTCGTCGTTGTCGATGAGTCCCCAGCATCGAAATCCGCAGTGGAGTATGTCGCGCGGGTGTTGGGTCGCCGTCGGGGATTTCAATTGTGCCTTGCTCATTTTCTGCCGCCATTACCCCCGCGCTTGCGGGAGTTTGGCGGTGCGGGGAACCCGGTTGAAGAAAGGCGGCAGGAAGCTGAGATGAGAGCAGAGCAGCAGCAATGGATCCTCGCTGCCAGAAAACAAGCTGAACCGATGTTGAATTGGGCTCGTACTAGACTGCGAAAAGCCGGACTGCCCGCTTGTTCCTTGAGTATCCTGTTCTCAGACCCGACAAGCGAACAGGACAGTGCTAGCGCTGAGATTCTGGGGTTGGCGTGAAGGAGAAAGTGCAACACAATCGTTGTGGGGCGTCGATTTGTCTCCTGGTTTCACAGGATCGTCACCGGTACGGATCTTGCCGAGAAACTGGTACAGGAAGGCGAGCACCTCACGCTTCGGGTTGTGGAGTAATGCCGATTCCGCTTCAACATCCGGTTGCGATCAATATCGGCAGGTTTTACGAGGAGCGAGATGTCTCTATTTTCGGCCTCGTGGCTGGCGCATCCCACAGTGGACTCGCGCCACCTTCTCAACAGTTCTATGGCCAGCAACACGACGTGTTCGAGGCTGGAGCCCAGTTCGTCCATCACAACTTCTCCGGGCGCGAAATTCAAATGCGATTCAGGCCGATAATGTCTCTGCTGTTAACCACGAGATCGCAGCAGCCACGTGTGATACCAGCGTCAATCGCAAGCTTCACCCCATCAGGCGGAAGAACTTTGCCCGGTAATCTGCTGACTGCTAATCGAATAACTCCCATGAGGCATCAATATCGGAAGAGCGAGAACATTCTCTTGACACAATTCCCTTTAGCGGAACAAACTTTACGCGCTGAATGTAACAAGTTGTGATTTGATCAGCGCTTCAGAAGGGACTGGCTCAACCTGCACGACTTGCTGGGCTAGGCGATTGAACATTTTGCCACACGATTTAGAAGTGCAGTGGTTGAATCTAAAGGTGAACTCATCGCGGTTTTCCAGGTGATGGTATCTAATCGCGCCTTGGTGTCTTCCCTGACGGCTGGTGCTTCGCGCTTACAACCATCTCCGCGCTCCGAGTGCCTAGAACCCCGTGGTATTCAACCCGATAGGTTCTAGTCCCCTGATATGCGTGAAGCGCCTGGGCGCGACGAAGATTCATCTGGGCAAGCTTGTTCACCACTTGCTCTGCGCTGAGCGGAGCAGGGACTGAGATGAACCCGGTACCCAGCTCTTGCGAGTTTGCAGGCTGCCACAGCGTTGCCAGGATCAGGAATAAAAGTACGAGGAAATCAACACGAGAGTGGAAGAAGTCTCTAATCGGCATCGTTGCTCGATGATCTGCTCCGTGCAATTCCATAACGAAGCCTTTGTTACAGCCGCTTGCAGCAAAACCTTGATATAGAAAGTATTAGATTTGCGGTTTGCAAATACCGGTCATATTTGACCAATGCTCTGACCAGTGGCCTTGACATGAGTTAGGCTGCTTTTGACATGAGCGTATATCCGCAGCCATGTATCCCCAAAATGCGGCTATTGGTAGACCTCCGGCCGCAATGTTCATAAAAGCCGTAGATGGGTCAAACCGCGGTAAGCCCTTACTCTATATGCTTGTCCCGTCAGACCTCTTCACGTCGCAATTCAGGCCCAAACTCCGACTCAAGCAGCAAATGAGCTGATCGGCGGCAAACCGCGTTATGACATTCATGGCCGCGCCATATTCCGGAGAATAGATGATCGGCATGGACTGGCATTCCGGCAACTATGGGACGGGATCAGTCGAAATAAGCGGTCTCTCAGCGTTACCGTCAGGTATCTGATCGTGCAGAATCACGTTTAGCAGAGACTTGTGAACATGGATGCGACGGTTGTATTCGATGAAGCCTACGCGAGCCAGTTCAAAATGTTGCTTCTGGTCTTCTCCGACCGGAACGCTGTCAGCCTGATAGAGCAAGATATCGGCCGCCTGCATCAAGTCACATCTGTCACAGGAATAAGTACAAATGGTCTATTGACCGAAACGGTGCGTTGATCAATCCTTCGATGCGTATCGCGATTGCGCGCAGCCTGAGGCTGCAGCAATGAGGGCACGATGGCCTTCGAGTTCCTGAGATGCGTAACCCACGGCGAGATTCTCGCGATGGTTGTGCTCCAAGACGGCCCCAGCGTTTCCTGGCTCATCTTCCTGGGACAAGTGGTTTATCTGTTCGAAATCCTGCTGGGAGTGGCAATGGCTGTGTTGGGCGCTATTGGCGTTCTATACTGCTTTGGCAGAAACGACCTTTGTCCTAGTATCGCAAATATTGATGAACGGTGCGATTCGTTGAGTAATGATCAACAGGCACACGTGGAGGAACCCTCGGAGAGGAATACCGAAGTCACCATACGGCTCGAAGACGGGCCTCTTTGGCTGCTACACGGACATCGATGCATTGTGACGGTCAATACGCCTTTAGGCGGCGTTCAGAACGCGGGACGAGAAGTCTGGTATGCAAGGGAGGAGAAGTCACGCGGTTGAGACCGGAGGCAAAACGCCCATGAGCAGATGCCGGCACAAGGACGAAAGCGAGGATTTTCGTGGGATGGAGACGATCCTGCGAAGACGTACAGAATCAAGGAACTACTCGGCTTCGTTGACGGTCAGAAGATCAATCCCTCGCTGATTCCCAGTTGATTTGCTTAAAGAGTCCGCGGAGTCGGCTGCACATGTTCGGCTTCGTCGTGAAGCCGTGTTTCCGAATACTGCGAGAGTATCCACGGAGTTCTGACCCTGAAGCGCATGAGCGGTATAGAAGCTGCGTAGGAAAACGTCCGCTCCCTCATCTCAGTCATCCGGAAGGAGCCGGGAAAGATTTCAGTTTTGCGCGATTCGCCAACAACATCAAGATCAGGCACAAGAAGCTGAAGGCGCAGAGCATCAAGAATCCAGGAAAGAACGTCCCTGTCCTCTCCTTCACGACGCCAAGCACGAGCGGTGGAAAGAATCCGCCCAGACCTCCTGCCGCGCCCACGAGGCCGGTCACGCTTCCCACCGAGCCAGGGAAGTATTCCGGAACGAGCTTAAAAACTGCGCCATTGCCCAGACCAATAGCTCCCGCTACGCCCAGCGCGCCGATCGTGAATGTCACCATGAATGGACAGGCAAGGAGGATCGCCATCCCACCGGTGAGTGGGAAGACCCACTTCAGAATGCTGCGCCCGCCAAATCTGTCCGCCAGCACTCCTCCCAAGGGACGCATTGCCGTGGCCAGCACCACGAATCCTGCCGTGCGAAACCCCGCATCCTGAGGTGTGAGATGAAACATCTCGGTAAGAAAGATTGGCAGATAGATGGCCATCGCCACAAATCCGCCGAAGGTAAGGAAGTAGTAGAGGCTCAACTCCCAAGTCCGCCGATCCTGCAAGGGGCTGAGGGTTTCCGCGAAGCTCTTTGACGCACTACGCCGCGGAGCGTTGCGGGCCGCCACCGCAAATATGCAAAGCCAAATAGCGAGCAGAATACCAAAGGTCCAGAATCCCCAGCGGAAGCCGCAGGTTACGGCGATCAACGGTGCGCCAAAGGCAGCCAGTGACTGTCCGATATTGCCTGCGCCATAGACACCGAGTGCTAAGCCTTGCCGGTCTGCGGCGAACCAACCGCTGACAAACCCCACGCCAACCGAAAAACTCGCTAAACCGATGCCGATTAGGAAGCCATAGATCATGAGATGCAGATAATCACGTACGTCTCCCATGAGAAACGCCGGAGGAAGCGACAGTATCATTACTGCCGTGAACACGGATCGCCCTCCTAGCCGGTCGGTTAACATGCCCAGGGGAATGCGCCCGAAGCTGCCCAGCAGCACCGGCAAAGCGACGGCCGTGCTTTTCTGTATTGCGGTGAGATGCATTTGCGTGCTCAGGATCGGCATCATCGCGGACAGCGAGCCGAACACAGCAAAGCAGAGAGCAAAAGCGCCCGTACCGAGCACCAGTTGGAGTCTGGCGGAGGATGATGGCTGCTGCATAGGGTCAGTCATGTTGTTCCTGTTCGGATGCCGATTGCACTGCTCCTCATTCCGTCGGCGCTGGCGGGAGTGCTTTTGGGCAGTGGCAACACGGTGCTCCACTCATTCAGCGCAAGAAAACTTCTTCATCATTTACCTTTTGACTCGCGCACAATGTGCCATCTGATCCTCGCAGTTGTTCAGATGGCCCCACAGCACGACGCTCCATGGCTGCGAGCCTGACAATGCTGATCTCACAAGTCGGCCGCTTGCTTACGCTTTCTGGGGAGACTGAGACGGACGGATCTCAATACGGCTGACGAGCGCGGGGCCGGGATAACGATAGATATTGATCACCGCCTGAGCGATATCGTCCCCTGATAACTTCCATGATTCATGGAGATTGCTACCTTCTGAACCGCCAAAATCTGTAGCAACGTTTCCTGGCATGATGGTACTCACTCGGATGCCATCATAGCGAACATCTTGCATCATAGCCTCTGTAAGGCCATTTACGCCGAATTTCGAGGCGCAGTATGCGGTGCCTCCTGCAATACCATGGACGGCGAGCAGGCTTGAAATATTAAAGATGTGGCCCCCACCGCCCTTCCGCATGATCGGTATGACTTCGTGGCAACAATAGAAAACACCGGAAAGGTTTGTCTGAATGGTGACATCCCATTCCTCAATTAATAGTTGGTCTACTGGCTTGAAAATACCAACGCCGGCATTGTTCACCAAGATATCAAGCCGCCCGAATCGTGTCGCCGTTGCTTGGACCACGCTGCGACATTCCTCGTAGCGGCGGATATCCGCCACCGCTCCTTCTGCCCCGCCCACACCTCGAAGTGATTGGAGCCGGCCAAGTGCGGTTTTCAGCGTCGCTGGATTGTGGCCGCAGATGAATACACAGGCACCTTCTCGGACTAAAGCCTCGGCAATACTCAATCCAATGCCCCGGGCGCCGCCCGTTATCAGCGCTACCTTCTTATCAAATTCCGCGGACACATGCCCTCTAATTACAAACCCATAACTTAAGACAAACTCTTGGCGTCCGCAGACGAAAAATGCGCAGTTTCCGTGGATGATTACAACGGTGCCAACATATGCCGGTATGCATCATTCCACCTGATTTCTTTTATAAAATTACGCGCTGTGGTGTTTTCATCAATCACTAGAAACTCGATGCCTGCCATCTCAGCAAAGTCTTCCAGGTGCTCGACCGAGAGCCCCAAACTGAACGCGGTGTGATGTGCGCCGCCGGCCAATATCCAGCAGGTAGATGCGACTTTCAGGTCCGGCTCTGGAACCCAGACTGCTCGGGCCACCGGCAGCCTGGGGAGCGGCTGCTCGGGCGAAATCACACTTATTTTGTTTGTCACCAAACGAAAGCGATCACCTATGTCCACTATTGAAGCCACCACCGCGGGGCCGGTCCGTGCGGTGAAGACCAGCCGAACCGGATCCTCTTTTCCTCCGATAGACAGCGGATGAATTTCGAGAGACGGTTGCGAAGCAGCGATTGAAGGACAGATTTCCAACATGTGTGAGCCCAGCACCTGCCCACTGCTCTTGAAGTGATAGGTATAGTCTTCCATGAACGACGTACCGCCCTCGATCCCTGAGCTCATAACCTTCAAAGCCCGCACCAGGGCGGCCGTCTTCCAATCTCCTTCTGCCCCGAAGCCGTATCCATCCGCCATGAGTCTCTGCACAGCTACCCCAGGCAGTTGAGTTAGACCATGGAGCGTCTGGAAGTTGTCGGTGAACGCTTGGAATCCGCCCTGGTCAAGGAAGTGTCGCAGGCCAATTTCAATTCGTGCAGCATCGCGGAGCGCCTCACGCCGTTTGCCATTCAGTCGCAGCGGTTCCGAAAGAATATAGGAGGCTTCATACTCAGACAACAGACGATCCACGTCAGGATCGGGTACCTCTCGGACGCGTTCTACAAGATCTCCTACTCCATATCCAAGGACCGAGTAGCCCAGTCGGATCTTCGCTGCCACTTTGTCGCCTTCAGTAACTGCTACCTCGCGCATGTTATCGCCAATGCGAGCGATCTTGAGCGTCTGTGCATCGTGCCATGCGCACGCAGCTCGCGTCCATGTGGTGAGTTGGTCCCGCACGTCCTGATCCTGCCAAAATCCGGCGATCACCTTGCGATTGATGTGCAAGCGACTTCCAATGAATCCGAACTCACGATCACCGTGGGCCGACTGGTTCAGGTTCATGAAATCCATGTCGATCGTGGACCATGGCAGATCGCGATTGAATTGAGTGTGCAGATGGGCCAATGGTTTTCGCAAAGCAAGGAGGCCAGGAATCCACATCTGAGCGGGAGAAAACGTGTGCATCCAGGTGACGATCCCGATGCAATTCCTCGATCGGTTTGCCTCCAGACAGAGTTCCAAAATTGACTCTGCTGTCACCATCACTGGTTGGCACACCATTCTGACGGGCATGCCGGGAGCTGATGAAAGTTCGGTCGTCATCTCACGCGCGTGATCAGCCACTGTTCCAAGAGCCGCTTCACCGTAAAGTGACTGGGCGCCGGGAACAAACCATACTTCGAATCTGGAAAGATCAATCATTGAATCTACCGCCGAGTAGCCTAGTTCATCGGAGCACAAGTTTCACCGAAACACTTGCCAGTGGCCCGAAGGAGCTGCGATTGCTCGAAGCTGTTCGAGCTGGGATGGAGAGCCGTGAGTCTTCCAAATTATCCGGCCTTGGCAACGTCCTTCATTGCGTCGATCGCTAAAGCAGAGTGAGCGATCGCTCCGCCGGCCCGCATCTCGGCGGCGACCCAGATCGCTTCCATGATCTCTTTACTGGTCGCGCCTTTCGCTTGTGCGCTCTTGGTGTGGCTGCGAATGCAATAAGGACACTGCGTCACATGGGCCACCGCGACCGCAATCAGCTCCTTTGTCTTGGAGGGCAATGCACCGTCGGCAAAGACCTGACGGCTGAAGGAGCGGAAAGTGTTCAGAATCTCTGGAGCAAGCTCCTCGCGCCTTTTCGCAATCTCCATCGAAGCGACAGGGTACATCGGTTCTTCCATCGTAATGGCTCCTTTCAGGTTCGCCCTGCTAAGCATGCGCTTGCAGATTGACGAATGGTGGTTAAAAATCCTCCGCAATTCTTGCCTCTAGTCGTTCCTTCAATTGGGTCATCCCATTGAACTTCCGTGGTCTTAATCCTCTTCGAAACCGACCAGGCGAGACAGAGTAAGCACTTTTTAGCAGAATGCCGAATGCCGACAGATTTGCAAAATTGAGGATTGGCAATCGTGAAGTGGACAATCTTCCTTCGACTTCAGGCTTCTGGGTGACACTGTTCTCCAAATGCGGGTAGCAGCGCACTTTCTTCGGGGTCGCCGCGGTCTATCTGCGCACCAACTGGCAAACACAGTCTACTGAAGTGCCATTTTCTTCTCTATGTGACGCTTGTTTCTGTCACGAGTACGAACGGACTATTTTCAAACAACGATTTGTGGTGAGCAAATAGAGAGCGTCAGGAATGGACTAGAACCGGCCTGCTTAGTGCGTGACTGCTTTTCAAGAGTTCCAGACAAGCAGGCCTTGGGTACATGTTTTCCAGGCGGCCAGACACCTGGTCATGATGCCGTCTTCGCGATCGAAAAGGAAATCCCAGTTCAGATGAAAAGCGTAACGACCGTAATCCTTCTCGAACTCCTGGCTTTCCCATGTGCGCTTGCCGGGAGCCAAGGAGATGTGGCGGCCGGGAAAGCGGTGTTCATGGATCAGTGCTCTATCTGTCACGGCGCGGATGCATCGGGAAAGACCGCCATGGCCAAGTCACTTGGGGCCACAATCCCGGACTTCCGCTCGAAGCAAGTACAGAGCCTTACTGATCCGGACATCAAGAAAGTCATCAGTGAAGGAAAAGGGGGCATGCCGCCTCTAGGAGACTTGGGCGCAGCAAACTTCACGAACTTGATCGCCTATATTCGAAGTTTTGCTGCGGAGCAGGTGGAGCAATTCGCCGCGCAAGGTTCTCCGCAGCGCGGAGAGCAGCTTTTCACCGGAGAGGTGCATTTCCAAAATCGAGGCCCTGCATGTATCTCATGTCATAGCATTGCTGGGCTCTCTTTTCCCAACGGAGGGACGCTGGGGCCGGACCTGACACACGCCTATGCCAAGCTTGGCCCTCGTGGAATGGAAGCGGCAATGCAGACTCTCTATTTTGGCGTTATGACCCCGATCTATAGTGAACATTCGGTCGTCCCTCAAGAGCAGGCGGATCTAATTGCGCTCTTTAAACAGAGCGAAACGAAATCACAAACGCGTTGGAGCACCCAAATTCTCATTCTCATCGCATTTCTGCTGGGCGGCGTCTTTGTCGCTCTCACCGGATTCCTCTGGAGAGATCGCGTGAGATCAGTACGACGGGCCCTCGTCGATAGGGTCAGGAGACAAGGAGTGCAGCTTTGACCTGGATCAAAGACATTGTCAACCCGAATTTGCGGCTGTGGGAGGAGTTCTACCGTAATCGCTGGCAGCACGACAAAGTTGTGCGCAGCACACACGGAGTCAATTGCACGGGCGGTTGTTCGTGGAATGTTTATGTCAAGAACGGCATCGTCACCTGGGAGATGCAGGCTCTCGACTATCCCAAACTGGAGAGTAGCCTGCCGCTATATGAGCCACGCGGCTGCCAGCGAGGCATTGTTTTCTCCTGGTACGTCTACAGCCCTTTGCGGATCAAGTATCCATATCTGCGCGGCGTCTTAGTGGATCTTTGGGAGGAAGCACGGGCTAAGCATGAAGATCCGGTCGATGCCTGGGCATCCATCGTGGAAGACGAAGAAAAGCGTCACAGTTACCAGGTCGCACGCGGAAAGGGAGGATTTCGGCGCGCAAGCTGGGATCAATGCCTGGAACTTATCGTGGCCTCTATGCTATATACCGCAAAAAAATATGGCCCAGATCGGGTGATAGGATTCTCACCGATCCCGGCCATGTCCATGCTGAGCTACGCAGCGGGGTCCCGTTTCCTCCAGCTTTTTGGCGGCGTGATGCTCAGCTTCTACGATCTGTACGCCGATTTTCCCCCCGCCTCTCCGGAGACCTGGGGCGAGAAGACAGATGTCGCGGAAAGCGCCGACTGGTTCAACAGCAAATACATCGTGGTGACGGGAAGCAATCTCAACATGACTCGCACTCCGGATGCGCATTTTGTCATTGAGGCACGACACCATGGCGCCAAGTTAGTGGTTCTCTCACCGGATTTCAGCGATGTTTCCAAGCAAGCCGATTGGTGGGTTCCGGTGAACGCCGGCATGGACGGAGCCCTGTGGATGGCGATCAACCACGTCATCCTCAAAGAATTTTACGTGGACCGTCAGGTTCCTTACTTCATCGACTATCTCAAGCGCTATTCCGATACTCCATTTCTCATCGAGATCGAAAAGACGGAAGACGGCTACGCTGCAGGGAGGTTTCTCCGGGCGAACCGCGTAGCCCGTTATCGCGACGTAGACAATGGCGACTGGAAATTCCTGATTCTCGATACCGCCAGCGGCCAAACGCGCATGCCGCAAGGGTCGATCGGCTTTCGTTGGCAAGAGCAGGAGGGCCAGTGGAACCTGGAATCGAAAGACGGATTGGACGGCACGGTCATCGACCCTCAGCTAAGCCTGATCGATAGCCGAGAAGAAGTGCTGCAAGTCTCATTCATAGATTTTGCCGGCGGCAAGACGTTTCGTCGTGGCGTGCCCGTCCGTTATATCGAAACCATCGATGGGCGGCGCGTGCCGGTAACGACAGGCCTGGATCTTCTGATGGCCCAGTATGGCGTACCGCGAGGCCTGGAGGGAGATTACCCCGCCAGCTACGATGACGAGGACATTGCCTATACACCGGCCTGGCAAGAGAAATTCTCCGGCGTCGGCCGAAAGACCGTGATACAACTGGCCCGTGAATTTGCCGTCACTGCCGAGAAGACGAAAGGTAAGTGCACGATTATCATCGGCTCCGGCGTCAACCATTGGTATCACAACAATCTGAATTACCGGTCTGGGATTTCAGCTCTGATCCTGTGCGGCTGCGTGGGCGTGAATGGCGGCGGGTTGAATCATTACACCGGTCAGGAAAAGATAACGCCCATGGCGTCCTGGAGCGCCATAGCGATGGCGCTCGATTGGATTCGCCCACCCCGCTTGCAAAATGGCCCTTCGTTCCACTACGTGCACAGCAATCAGTGGCGCTACGAGAAGGCCCACGCTGATTACCATCCGCCAAAAGGTCGCTTCGCGTGCGAGCACTTTATGGATCTGCAGGTGGATGCGGTGCGCATGGGCTGGCTTCCGTTCTACCCTCAGTTCAACCACAATCCCATTCATCTGGTGCACGAGGCGGAAGCTGCCGGGGCACGCACCAATTCGGAAATTGCGACCTGGCTAGTTGAGCAGCTTCGTACAGGCAGGACGCGTTTTTCCGTCGAAGAACCAGATCTGCCAGAGAATTGGCCTCGCGTCTGGCTGATCTGGCGAGCGAATGCGCTTCACAGCAGTGCCAAAGGCCAGGAGTATTTCCTCCGTCATTACCTGGGTACGCACTCGAATGCGATTGCAGACGAAACCGCCCAGGAAACCGTGCAGCAGGTCGAATGGCGGGAAGCTGCGACACAGGGCAAGATGGATCTGGTTGTCGACCTTAACTTCCGCATGGACACATCGGCGCTCTACTCCGATGTCATTTTGCCGTCGGCGAGTTGGTACGAAAAGAACGACCTCAACACCACCGACCTGCATTCTTACTTTCATCCTCTGGGTGCCGCAGTACCTCCCTGTTGGGAATCGCGGAGCGATTGGGACATCTTTCGGGCGCTCGCGGAAAAGACCAGTGAACTCGCGCGTACCCACTTTCCGGAGCCATTCCGGGATCTGGTCGCGACTCCACTGTTGCACGACACTCGCGATGAGATAGCGCAGCCGGAGGTACGGGATTGGGCCAAGGGCGAATGTGAGCCCATACCTGGAAAGACCATGCCTCACTTCACAGTCGTCGAACGTGATTATGTCAACCTGGCACATCGCTTCAATTCACTCGGTCCTGGGATCAGGGAACATGGAGTGGAAGACCATGGCGTCGAGATGGATGTCGCGGACCTGTACGATGAGTTTGCGAAACGCGTGCCGGCTTATGAGTGGGGCGGACGCAAGTACCCATCTCTGGTGAATGCGGTTCATGCAGCGGACGCAGTGCTTTTCTTTGCGCCGGAGTCAAATGGAGAGGTTGCCTATCGCGGTTTCAAAGACAGGGAGCGCCTCGTCGGACTTCCGCTGGCCGATCTAGCTGAGGGTTCTCGCAGTGTCCATTACGACTTCGCCGATCTTGCCAGACAGCCTCGTCGCATTCTAACCAGTCCCTGCTGGTCGGGTATTGTCAATGATGGCCGGGCCTATAGCGGCTTTGTCATGAACGTCGAGCGCTTCGTTCCCTGGCGCACGCTCACCGGTCGCCAGCATCTCTATCAGGACCACGAAGCCTACCGCGCCTTCGGCGAATCCTGTCCTACGTTTAAACCTCGCATCAGCCTGGAAGATTCGTTCAACATTGTCAACAGCAAGCCGGTCGGCAAGGCGATCACATTGGCCTGCATTACGCCACATGGGAAATGGCACATTCATTCCACCTACTACGACGACTTGCGAATGCTGACTCTCTCCCGCGGTGTCGAACCATTCTGGCTGAATGACAAGGACGGTGAGGAGATCGGCGTCCTCGATAACGATTGGGTGGAAGCTTACAACGACAATGGTGTGATCGTAACGCGCGCCGTCGTAAGCGCGCGTATCCCGAGAGGAATATGTATCTTCTACCATGCTCCGGAACGAACGATTTCTTTTCCCAAGTCTCCGATTCGCAACAATCGGCGTGGCGGAGGGACAAACAGCATTACCAGGATGCGCTTGAAGCCTGTGCTGATGGCCGGCGGCTACGCGCACAACTGCTACCGCTTCAACGATTACGGGCCGCCGGGTACCGACCGCGATACCTATGTCATCGTGCATAAACTCGAGGGCAAGCCAAAGTGGAATTAGAGAGGAATGAAGCATGAACATCCGCTCGCAGGTTTCGATGGTTTTCCATCTCGATAAGTGCATCGGATGCCACACGTGCAGCCTTGCTTGCAAGAACCTCTGGACCGACCGGCCGGGCACTGAGTACATGTGGTGGAACAATGTGGAGACCAAGCCTGGCACCGGCTATCCCACGCTGTACGAAGACCAGGAGCAGTATGACGGTGGCTGGGTGCTCGAAGATGGCAAGCTTCGCCTCCGCCTTGGCAGCAAAAGGAGCGAGTTGGTCAACATTGCCTACAATCCGCGGCTGCCAACCCTTGACGACTACTATCATCCGTTCACCTATCGTTACAAAGATTTGATCGATGCGCCGCTCGGCGACGATCAGCCGGTTGCGCGGCCAATTTCCATGATCACGGGCGAGGACATGGACATCGAGGCTGGCCCCAATTGGGACGATTCTATGGGCGGCTCGTCGATTTACGCCGCCAACGACCCAAATCTGAAGGCCATGACCGAAGAAGAGCAGCAGCAGTTCTTTGAGCTTCAGCAACTGGTTTATTTTTATCTTCCCCGGATGTGCAATCACTGCCTGAACCCGAGCTGCGTCGCTGCCTGTCCATCGGGAGCGATTTATAAACGCGGCGAAGACGGCATTGTGCTGGTCAGCCAGGACAAGTGCCAGGGTTGGCGCATGTGTGTCTCCGGCTGCCCTTACAAGAAGGTGTACTTCAACTGGAACAGCGGCAAAGCGGAAAAATGCATCCTCTGTTATCCGCGCATGGAAATGGGCGAGGCGCCGGCGTGCATGCACACCTGTCCAGGAAAGATCCGCTACCTCGGAGTCATTCTGTACGATGCGGATCGTATTGAGGAAGCCGCATCGAAACCGGACTCTGAGTTGGTCGAGGCCCAGAGAGACATGCTTCTCGATCCGTTCGACCCTGAGGTGATACGCGAAGCTCTCAGCTCCGGCATCGATCTGAAGATCATAGAATCTGCGCAAAAGTCACCAACTTACAAGTTTGTAAAGCAGTGGCGCATCGCGCTGCCGCTTCACCCGGAATGGCGAACGCTGCCGATGCTGTTCTATGTTCCGCCATTGTTGCCGGTAACTGCCACATTGACCGAGGAGGGCCATTACGAGATGGACCCAGACTTTTTCAGTTCGCTGGAAAGCGCGCGATTGCCCATGCGCTATATGGCAAGCCTTTTCTCGGCTGGAGACGAAGCGGAGATCATTGCCGTCTACCGGAAGCTGTTGGGCGTTCGGATTTACAAGCGGGCTCAAACTGTAGGCGATATTTCGATGGAAACCGCCAACAAGGCGCTCGAAGAAGCGCAATTGACTCCTGAGGAAGTGGAAAGAATTTATTATCTGACGGCGCTCGCCGGATCCGAGGAGCGTATGGTCGTTCCCCCGTTTTTGCGCGAACAAGTCGTTGAATTGGGAATCGACCCGCAGGACTTTCAGGAACAGCGTGGCGTCGGCACCCTTTACTGGCCGACACGAGGGTTGTAAGCGATGGCGATCTATTCATTCTTTGCCGGAATTCTTGATTATCCAGAGCATTCGATCGCAAGGTTCATCGACGATTGCGCTGCGGAGCTCGCCGCGCTGGCCCCGGATGCGCAGGCACAGATCATGGAGTTTAGCACCGCAGTTGCTCCAAAGAACCTCGGTCAACTCCAGGAGTCTTACACCAACGCCTTCGATCTGCGCCCCGACTGCACGCTGAATCTCGGATATCACATATTTGGTGATGATGCCAGGCGCGGTCTTTTCCTGGTGGAGTTGAAGGAGCGAATGGAGGCCCGCGGCATCCAGCCCGGCGTCGAGCTCCCCGATCATATTGCTCTCATCCTGCGCTATCTGGACCTGGCTGAGGAAGAGCGCCCTTCCGTGATCGAGGACTGTTTGCTGCCAGCGGTTTCACGGATGTTGGAAGTTCTCGATCATAGCGGGAATCCCTACGAGCATGTATTGCGTGCTCTCTTAAGCCTGCTTCGCAGGCAGCACGAAGCGCTCGCGGTATCCGCCATAGAGGTGGAAGCCTGACGGCACAGTTGTCTGATTTGAAGGGGCTAGCATGGACAAGTTTCTTTTCATCGCATTTCCATATGTGGCGCTTGTTCTGGCCATCGGGGTAGGTATCTATCGCCATGCCAGAAAGCCCTACACCTACTCGAGCCTTTCCTCGGAGCTACTGGAGAACAAAAAGCTATTCTGGGGATCGGTACTCTTCCACTATGGTCTCGGGCTGATTCTCCTCGCGCATCTGCTGGCAGCCCTACTTCCCGGTGCGGCCGGATGGCTTCTCGGGGGCGAAATCCGGCGACTTGTAATGGAAGTGACCGGGATGGCTCTGGGCCTGTACACGTTTTTTGGATTGGTCGTGTTGATCATTCGCCGCCTTGCACCGAGATCACTGGCACAGAAGGTAACTACCTACATGGATGGTGTGATCCTTTTCGCTCTTCTGGTTCAGGTGGGTAGCGGCATTGCTGTCGCGATTTTTGATCGTTGGGGCGGCTTATGGTATCTGCATACGGCCGTTCCGTGGTTCTGGTCGCTGGCGGCACTGCATCCGGAGACGAGCACGGTGGCGTCCCTTCCACCTTTCGTGAAACTCCACTTTGTGTTCGGATTCGTTGTCATCCTCTTATTCCCATTCAGCCGATTGGTTCATTTGGTCATGTTTCCGATTCAATACCTCTGGCGCCCTTACCAGGTAGTGATCTGGAACCACCGGACAACCAAGACCGGCCTTTATTCGAAGGAGATCACCAATGGATGAGAATGTCCCATCTGAGATGGGTTGCCGAAACTGCGCGGAAAATAGCCGGCGGAAATTTCTGGTCCGTCTGAGTATTGCTTTAAGCTCCATCGGTGCTGCTCTCGTAGCCGTACCGAGTTTTGGGTTCCTGCTAGGCCTCCGAAAATCACCTCAGATATGGCGAACGGTGGGCAACCTCGAAGATTTCAAGATCGGGTCCACCGTGAATGTGTCTTTCCAGGATTCTTCACCGCTGCCCTGGGCCGGAGTCACCGCCCAAACGGCTGCGTGGCTGCGACGCATCAGTGACGAGCAATTCATAGCATTCTCCATGGTTTGCACCCATCTCGGCTGTCCTGTTCGCTGGCTGGACTCTGCCGACCTCTTCATGTGTCCCTGCCATGGCGGCGTGTTCTACGGGGACGGGAGGGTGGCTTCCGGACCTCCACTCAGACCGCTGAGTCGATACCCAGTGCGTGTGTACAACGGCCAGGTACAAATCCTGTCGAGTCCGGTTCCCATTACGTAACCCCGCGAGAACGGAAGGAGAGGAAATGCGATTTCTCAAGCGGGTGTGGATCTGGTTCGACGATGTAACCGGTATTTCCAAGATCATCATGCCGCTGCTGGATCACCCGGTCCCGCGGGCACGCAAGTCTGCCTGGTTCTATGTACTAGGCAGCGCAACTCTGATCGCATTCCTTATCCAGGTTGTAACCGGTATCGCACTTGCAAGCGGCTATGTTGCGTCTTCTGGCCAGGCATACAGCACACTGGTATTTATCACCGGCACGCCCTTCGGACGGATCATAAGAGGTATCCATTCTTTCGGGGCGTCTGCGATGGTCATCCTGATTGGCCTGCATACCATTCGCGTGTATCTTATGGCTGCCTATAAGTATCCCCGTCAGGTGAACTGGCTCACCGGAACCGGTTTGTTGCTGTTGACATTGGCGATGCTATTCACTGGCCAACTTCTGCGTTGGGATCAGACGGGTTTTTGGTCCGTGGTGATCGCGGCCGAACAGGCGGGACGAGTGCCGGTCATTGGAAACTGGCTGGGACACTTCATCCTAGCGGGAGACACCGTCGGTGGCGCTACCTTGAGCCGCTTTTTCGCCGCCCATGTCTTCTTCATTCCGGGACTTATTTTCCTTCTTGTGGGGTTCCATCTCTACCTCGTTGTCCATAACGGAATTTCTGAGCCTCCGGAGACAAGCCACCCCGTGGATCCGAAAACCTATCGCCCCTGGTACCACGCGTTGCTGGCTCGCGATGGGCAGCCATTTTGGCCGTACGCTGCATGGCGCGATGTAGTTTTTGGATTCTTGGTGGTTTTGACGGTTGTTGCGCTTGCCATCATCATTGGCCCTCCAACTCTCGGAAAGCCGCCGGATCCTACCATCGTCGAAGCGACGCCTCGGCCAGAGTGGTACTTTTTGTGGTACTACGCCATCCTCTCCGTAATTCCGAAATGGTCAGAAGACTTGGTCATGATATGGGGGCCAGCGCTGTTCGGAGCAATGCTGATTTTCCTTCCATTGGTTGCGGGGAAAGGCCAGCGCAGTCCGCTTCGACGCCCTTGGTCGTTTGTCATCGTAGCATTTGTTCTGTTCATGATTGCCTACTACGGCGAGGTCGGGCGGGTTGCACCGTGGTCGCCGCGAATGGACGCGCAGCCCTTGCCCGTGCAGGTCGTCGGAATCGAGAGCGGACCAATTGCTGAGGGTGCAAGAGTATTTCACGACAAGGGCTGTGAGTATTGTCATAAGGTTTCCGGGTATGGAGGTGTACGTGGGCCCGACCTCACATACGCAGCCGATTACCTGACACCGGCGCAGATGACGACGCGTATTTATAGCGGCGGCACCAATATGCCGTCTTACAACGGCAATATTACGTCGGAGCAATTATCCGCATTGCTTGCTTTCCTAGATTCACGCCATCGCCACGCTCTGTTAGCGCCGGTTGAGCGCTCTCAGTAAAAGGAGAAGGACTATGAGTGCAGATTCACTTGAGCCGTCGGAGAACTGGAACGACAGATCCCTCGCAAGCTTAATCGAGCATATTTTTGAAACACATCACGTCTTCTGCCGGCAAGAAGTGGTCCGGCTTGCCTCCCTTTTCAAGGAGGTCATTAACACGCATGGGAGTGACCATCCAGAGCTGAAGCGCATTCAGACGCTGTTTTTCAAGATGAGCAGAGATCTTTCGATGCATTTGCTCAAAGAGGAACAAACGCTTTTCCCTTATATTGCGCGCGTTGAAGAAGCCGTAGGCCGGAACACTTCAGTCTCTTGGCCGCCGTTCGGCACGGTAGAAAATCCGATCCGGATGATGGTTCTCGAACACGACCAAACCGACGAAGAAATCAAGGAGATCCGTAAGCTGAGCAAGGAGTACACGCCGCCAGCCGATGCTTCCGACCGTTATACGGCTCTCTACGAAGGTCTGGCGGCCTTCGACCGTGACATGCAGCAGCACATTGACTTCGAGAATAACCTTCTTTTCCCTCGCGCAGTTGCGATGGAGGAGCAGGCCTGCACAGGGCAAAGGGTGGCTAAATGACAATTCGTCGGCAGATGAATGACTGCCAGATAGCGATCCTGCGCACGAGATTGAGCGATGAGAACTTATGACCAAGACAATAACGGAACTTAGCAACAGCCAGCGATCTCTCGTCGACCGATTGTTAGAGGCATGTGGCGGCAGCTACCCACCGGACACTTGCAGGAAGTACTACATAACCGGACCACAGTGGTCCAAATGAACCACTTCGATAATGGCGGATCAAATTGATGGGTGCAACAGCGGCAAATCTGTATCCGTATCGGATGGTGAGTTTCTGGCAATCCACGAACGGCAAAAAGGTTGTCATGGCTCTGACCGGATTCGCGATGTTCCTTTTCGTGGTCGGTCATCTGCTGGGGAACCTCCTGGTATTTGCGGGGCGGGCACGAATCAACGCGTATGCGCAATTTCTCCATTTCGATGACGGTTTGCTCTGGATAGTTCGGGGCATCCTGATCATCGCGGTCATTCTGCATATTGTCGTGACCGTACAACTCGCTTTGCGAAACAAGGAGGCCCGACCGATCAGCTATCTGCGCAAGGAGACGATCAATTCTTCTTACGCCTCACGCACCATGTACTGGAGTGGCCCCATCGTTCTAGCCTTCATCATCTTTCATCTACTGCAGTTCACTGCCGGCTACATCCATCCTGAAACAAGGTTCATCTCCAACTATGTTTATCACAATCTCGTGAGTGGCTTTCAAGTCTGGTGGGTCTCGGCGTGGTATGTCTTTGCCATCTGCCTTTTGGGTCTCCATCTGCGCCATGGCCTGTGGAGCATGCTGCAATCGATCGGGCTGGCCCATTCTCTTGATAGGGAGCGGGCACTCAAACGGGTGGCATTGGTCATCTCCATTCTCATCGTTGGTGGATACATATCCATCCCAATCAGCATTCTGCTGGGGTTCCTAAGATGACGCTCAATGCAAATATCCCTTCCGGCCCAGTTGAACAGGTATGGGACAGGGCCCTTTTCGATATGAAGCTGGTTAGTCCTGCGAACAAGCGCGGACACTCATTAATTGTTGTAGGCTCAGGCCTCGCAGGGGCATCCGCATCCGCATCACTTGGTGAACTTGGCTACAACGTAAAATGCTTTTGTTTTCAGGATTCACCGCGCCGCGCGCATTCCATCGCCGCTCAGGGCGGCATCAATGCGGCCAAGAATTACCCAAATGACGGCGACAGCATTTACCGCCTCTTCTACGACACGCTCAAAGGAGGCGATTTTCGCGCTCGGGAAGCCAACGTATACCGATTGGCGCAGATCAGTGTGAACATCATCGATCAGTGCGTGGCGCAGGGTGTTCCCTTTGCTCGGGAGTATGGCGGCTTGCTCGCCAATCGATCCTTTGGCGGCGCCCAGGTGTCTCGCACATTCTACGCTCGCGGACAGACGGGTCAGCAACTGCTTCTCGGCGCCTATCAGGCCCTCGAACGCCAGGTTTACGCCGGTACCGTGATGATAATTCCGCGTACGGAAATGCTGGACCTCGTTGTGATTGATGGTCAAGCAAGAGGAATCGTCGCGCGCAATCTCGTATCAGGTGAACTCAGCGTGCATATTGCCGACGCGGTCGTTCTCGCGAGCGGAGGATATGGGAATGTCTACTATTTGTCCACCAACGCCAAGGGTTCAAACGCTACAGCAATTTGGCGCGCTTATAAGCGGGGAGCCCTCTTTGCCAACCCTTGTTTCACGCAGATCCATCCAACCTGCATCCCCGTATCCGGCCACTATCAGTCTAAGCTCACATTGATGAGTGAATCGCTTCGCAACGACGGGCGCATCTGGGTCCCCAAAATGAAAGGCGATCAGCGGTCCCCCAATCAAATACCGGAGGACGAGCGCGATTATTATCTCGAACGACGCTACCCAAGCTTCGGGAACCTGGTGCCGCGCGATGTTGCCTCTCGCAGTGCCAAGCAAGTCTGCGATGAAGGTCGCGGGGTGGGAAAGAGTGGACTCGGCGTTTACCTCGATTTTTCCAATGCCATCTCCCGTTTGGGCGAGAAGACCATTCGCGAACGCTACGGAAATCTGTTCGACATGTATCAGCGCATAACGGATGAGGACCCCTACAAGGGCCCGATGCGTATCTATCCAGCTATGCACTACACCATGGGTGGCCTGTGGGTGGATTACCAATTGCAGAGCACCATCCCGGGCTTGTTTGTGCTGGGTGAAGCCAACTTTTCGGATCACGGCGCGAACCGCCTCGGCGCCAGCGGGCTGATGCAGGGACTCGCCGATGGATATTTCATCCTTCCCTACACCGTCGGGAACTATCTTGCGGCAAACCGCTTCGCAAGGGTCGATGAATCGCAGCGGGAGATCCAGACAACTGTCACCGCGGTTCGGCAAACAATCAGTAAACTACTCTCCATCCGAGGCAGACGTACCGTCGATTCCTTCCATCGCGATTTAGGCAAAATCGTCTGGGACCATTGCGGTATGACGCGCACGGCTCAGGGCCTCGATACCGCCATTGGTGAAATCCGCGCGCTACGCGAGGAGTTTTGGCAGAACGTCACCGTTCCCGGCAGCGGCGACGACCTGAATCAAAGCCTAGAAAAAGCAGGTCGCGTAGCCGACTTCTTCGAGTTAGCCGAGTTGATGTGTATCGACGCCCGTGAGCGAAACGAATCCTGCGGAGGACATTTTCGCGAGGAATATCAGACTGCGGACGGCGAAGCCCGGCGGGACGACGAGCATTATTCCTACGTCGCAGCATGGGGTTACCAGGGGCCACGCAACCCTCCTGAGCTTACAAAGGAACCGCTGGAATTCCACTACCTCCATCCCAGCCAGAGGAGCTACAAGTAATGAATTTTACGCTGAAGATCTGGCGCCAGAAATCCCACAACGAAAAAGGCGCATTCGTCAGTTATCCCATTGACCATGTGAGTCCCGATATGTCGATGCTGGAATGCCTCGACGTGCTCAACGAAACGCTGATCGAGCGTGGCGAAGAGCCTGTGGCATTCGATCACGACTGCCGCGAAGGTATCTGCGGCGCGTGCGGCTTTATGATCAACGGCGTAGCACATGGCCCTGAGCGTGCCACCACTGTTTGTCAGTTGGCCATGCGGCATTTCAATGCGGGTGAGGAACTGACCATCGAACCATGGCGCGCGAGGGCGTTCCCTCTTATCAAGGACCTCATTGTGGACCGCCGCTCGTTCGATCGCATCATTGAAGCTGGCGGATACATCTCCGTTTCAACAGGTCAGGCGCCCGATGGTAACACCATCCTCGTTGGCAAGGAAGCAGCGGACCAGGCAATGGACGCGGCTGGCTGTATTGGCTGCGGAGCTTGCGTGGCCGCCTGCCCCAACGGATCAGCAGCACTCTTTACCGGAGCAAAGATCGCACATCTCGGGATTCTTCCGCAGGGCAAGCCCGAACGAGACAGGCGCGCCTTACATATGGTTGCGCAGGTGAATGCCGAATCTTTCGGCAACTGCACCAGCATCGGCGAATGCACGGGCGTATGTCCGAAGCAAATTCCACTCGAAGTGATCGCTATCATGAATCGCGATTATCTGCGAGCAAGCTGGAAGAGACGCGTGGATTTGGAAGCGACGATTCCGTCGGCCATATCACGAAGCACTCTCAGTCACTTACGCTAGTCCGCAATCCAGCCAAACAGGAGCTGTAGATTTCGAGGAGTAGTCAATGAGTTCAGTCAAAGCATGCAATCTCGGCTTTCCGCGAATCGGGAAGGTTTGCCGCTCCGCCGGGCGGACTGGCCAGAACATCTGGAGTGGAGCGTGAACGCATTTCGCCTGACCTCCTCAGGGGTTGCGGGCAGCACACAGATTCATACACACATGTGCTACTCCGAGTTCAACGACATCATCGAATCCATCGTAAAAATGGATGCGGATGTGCTCTCAATCGAATGCTCCCGCTCTCGTATGGAACTTCTAGACGTATTCCATCGTGTTCATTATCCAAATGAGATCGGTCCTGGTGTGTATGACATTCACTCACCTCGTGTCCCCGACACGAAAGAGATCGAAACCCTTCTGTGCAAGGCTCTGGAGGTTCTCACCCCTGAGCAGTTGTGGGTCAACCCAGACTGTGGAATCAAGACAAGAGGCTGGACAGAAGTTCGATTGGCTCTTGGGAATATGGCAGCAACCGCGGTAATGCTGCGAGCAACCATCGCGTCAAAGCGGGGGACGGTACCACTTCTTGATCCCCGGACTCACACGGCGCCTGTTCAATAGCTGGGGGTGCCATCCTGCTTTCGGTTGCGGGCCCCATTGGATCGCGGGATGCAGAAACTCAGGCTCGAATCTACATGCTCTGGAACGCGAAACCGACACCCGACACATTCGTAATCGAAGCACGTACGGATGAACTATTGCCGAAGAGGCCAAACTGAACAAGTCTCGATAATGTGACCTGGCCAGCCTTCGCACGCTGTCGAGGCCGATGCCAAGTGGGAGCACAATGGTTACCACGTCCTGTCGAGAGTGGTTGTTCAGGTATCGCGCTGGTGCCCAGATCATTCATCCGAATAGCGAGGGGCTACTCATTTCGACGGTTCCGCTCACGTCTTTGTCCACAGTACGCCCCCACTCTTCGGTCGAGGTTCTTAGGGGGAAGTTCTTATGAACAGTTTTGGCAGCCAGTCGAGATTACAGGTCGGAAGTCAGGTCTATGAGATCTTCAGACTGGACGCGCTGACTAAAAACGGCGTCTCGCCTGAACACCTGCCGTATTCTCTCCGCATCCTTCTCGAGAATCTATTGCGACATGAAGACGGCAAGAGTGTAACAGCGGAAGACATTCACTTTGTAGCGAAGTGGGAGGCGGAGGCTGATCCATCACGCGAAATCGCTTACAATCCAGCGCGCGTGCTGATGCAGGACTTTACAGGAGTGCCGGCCATAGTCGATCTTGCAGCCATGCGTGATGCAATGCGAACACTTGGAGGTGATCCGGCAAAGATTAACCCACTGCAGCCAGCGGAACTGGTAATCGACCATTCAGTGCAGGTGGATCAATATGGCACCAACGATTCCTATTCCATCAACACGCAGTTGGAGTTTCAGCGAAATCACGAGCGATATGCATTTTTCAAATGGGGCCAAACTGCGTTTCATAATTTGTCTGTTGTACCGCCCGGAATGGGCATCTGCCACCAGTTAAACCTGGAGTATCTGGCGAGAGTTGCTTTCACCACGCCACCTGATGCGGATGGAGTTGTACAGGCGTATCCCGATACACTGGTCGGTACCGACTCGCACACCACGATGATCAACGGCCTCGGTGTTCTCGGTTGGGGCGTCGGCGGCATTGAGGCGGAAGCGGCAATGCTCGGTCAGCCAGTGTCGATGCTGGTGCCGCAGGTCGTTGGCTTTAAGTTGCTTGGGGGGCTGCGCGAAGGCAGTACGGCAACCGACCTGGTACTAACCGTAGCAGAAATGCTTCGTAGGTTCGGCGTTGTCGGCAAGTTTGTGGAGTTCTATGGGCCTGGCATCAGCGAGCTTTCTTTGGCGGACCGAGCCACAATCGGGAACATGGCGCCAGAGTATGGTGCAACTTGCGCTATCTTCCCCATCGATGCAGAGACGCTTCGCTATCTCCGCCTGACGGGCCGCAGCAAGGAGCAGATCGCGTTGGTGGAGGCATATTACAAGGAGCAGGGCCTGTTCCACACACCAAACACGCCGGAGGCAAAGTACTCCGCAACCTTATCGCTCGATTTGGCAACAGTTGAGCCGAGTGTGGCTGGTCCCAGAAGGCCTCAGGATCGTGTGCGTCTGAGCGAAGTTACCGCGAGTTTCAAAAAGCAGTTGCCTACGCTGAAAGGCCCGAATGCGAGCGCTAATGATGAACGCCAGGTCCGGAGGTGGGATGCTGAGGGTGGCCATTCAGCTGAAAGCGAAAACAGCAGCGCGAAAGGATCGCCGGAGCCCGGAAGAGCTACATCGGTCAAAGACCGATTCGGAATCGAAGTGGACAAGTATCTTAACCATGGCTCGATCGTGATTGCCGCGATTACAAGTTGCACGAACACCTCCAATCCATCGGTCATGCTGGCGGCAGGACTGCTGGCGAAGAAAGCCGTCGAGAGGGATTTGCACGTTCCACCCTGGGTTAAGAGTTCTCTCGCTCCAGGTTCGCGCGTGGTCACGAATTATCTCGACAAAGCAGGACTCACGCCATATCTCGACAAGCTGCGCTTCAATATTGTGGGCTACGGCTGCACGACCTGCATTGGCAACTCCGGGCCCCTGCCACCGGATGTCGCTAGAGCCGTTGAGGATCATGGCCTTGTGACTGTTTCCGTATTGAGCGGTAACCGCAATTTCGAAGGCCGTATCAACTCCGATGTGCGGGCAAACTACCTGATGTCCCCTCCGCTGGTTGTGGCGTACGCGTTGGCGGGCAGCATCAATCATGACTTCGATAAGGACCCGCTCGGCAAGGACAAGCTCGGGCAGTCAGTCTATCTGCGGGATATCTGGCCCTCCCAAAAAGAAGTTCAGATCGCGTT
>Ga0265338_10002675_pt1 | contig 26201 bp, 22 predicted proteins | sample 42126metaG_FD_193579 | JGI IMG/M metagenome (GOLD analysis project Ga0265338, IMG submission 193579) | Rhizosphere microbial communities from Carex aquatilis grown in University of Washington, Seatle, WA, United States - 4-21-26 metaG | ecosystem: Host-associated > Plants > Roots > Rhizosphere...
GGTTTCTAGAAATCTGTCGAAGACTTCATTATTTTTTGGTCCGATGCCAATGATAAAACCACCTCGAGCTCTCACTTCCTGTGCATTTGAAACAATTTCTTCATATGTCTCATCATTAGGAGCAAAGATGATACACGGCGTTCCCTTTTCGATCAGCGCGATAACGCCATGTTTTAATTCTCCGCCCGCAAAGCCTTCCGCATGGACACAGCTTGTTTCTTTGATTTTTAACGTTGCCTCCATCGCTGTTGCATAAGACAAGCCTCGTCCGAGAATATAAATATGTTCTTTATTTTTTATTTCTGTGGCAAGTTTTTTGATTTTTGATTGATTTTCTGGTTTTAGAATCGCTTTGACACCTTCTGCAGCTTTCAGAAGTTCCTTTTTTGCAGTATGTTGTTTATTTACTATAGTATATGCAGTGAGAAAGAGGATTGAAAACATGCTCATAAAGCTTTTGGTCGCGACAACTGCTTTTTCCTGACCTGCTCCGAGAAGAAACGCGTAATCTGCTTGTCGATACAAAGTGGATCCAAGGACATTCACCAGTGCGGCAATTGTTGCGCCTTTTTTCTTTGCTTTTTCAACTGGTTCGACAACATCAATAGTTTCTCCTGACTGGGAGATCGGCATTACAAGAGTTCCTTTAACGACATAGTCTTCCAGATATTTAAATTCCGATCCAATCGTGAAGTTAATATGCTTTTTTGCGATAGAGGAGAATAAATACGTTCCAGCAAGTGCTGCATAGGAGGCTGTACCACATCCGAGCATAAAGGTCCCAAACGCTTTATCGATCAATTGGGAAAGCTGTTTGGTTTGTTTGGTATAGGTTCGTGCGATGGTTTCGATGACTTTTGGCTGTTCATTAATTTCTTTAAGAAGAAAGTGTGGATAGTTACCTATATCCGCGTTTTCAAAATGCCAGGTAAGCTTGGTTATATCGGGCGTGGTTTCTTTTCCGTCGGGAAGTTTTAAAAGCTTTATCGTATCACCAAGAATTATCATATGGTTATCCGCAAGAAAAATGACATTTTTGGTATATTGAGAAATTCCTGCGGCATCAGAAGCAATGAAAAATTCATCTTTACCGATACCAATAGCAAGCGGTGAACCGTTTTTTGCAGCAACAATTTCTCGAGAAGGCGCATAAGCAACGACAATTGCATTCATGCCATGCAATTTATTAAACGTATAACGAACTGCTGTCGCAAAGCCTTTCTGATGTTTCATTTCTTCTTCGATAAGATGGGGGATTATTTCGGTGTCCGTTTCAGAATGAAATGTATGGCCTTTTTTAACGAGTTCTTTTTTTAATTCCTGGAAGTTTTCGATAATGCCATTGTGAACAACAGCGATATGTTTATCACAATCCAAGTGTGGATGGGCATTATTGATCGTTACTCCTCCATGAGTCGCCCAACGGGTATGGCCCAGTGCGAGAGAAGATTGAAGATTAAAGATTAAAGATTCCAGATTTTTTTCTGGAAGTTTTCCTATTTTTTTTTCAACTAGCAATTTTTGATTTTTGATCTTTGATCTTTGATCTTTGGTCGCGATGCCCCACGAATCATAGCCGCGATATTCGAGCGTTTTTAATCCGTTAAAAACGATTTCAGCAGCATCAGTTCTTTTGCCGACATAACCAAAAATTCCACACATAGTTTAGTGGCTGTAGTGTAGAACCTGAAAGGGGAGATGTCAAGAGAACGAATCTGTCTAGGAAACGAAGATATCTTGAGGTGTGCCGGAGGTTTCAACAGGGAGATTTTCTTTTTCTCCTGTCATTAGTGCTAGTTCATCCTCTAAACGATATAATTCTGGTAAAAATACTTTCACATTTAGTTCTGCCAATGTTGCACTCCACCCAATACCATTCTCTTGAGGTTCATAATGATAGTGTCCGTTGTCATCCGTTCCATCTGCTCTCCATTTTTCAGGAAATTTTCCGTTTTTTTCCTTAAAAATTTTCATTTGTACTCTTAGTTGATTATGTATCTGAGAAATAGCAAATCTTGTGATTGCCAATCTATCTTTTGGGTTTAACCCTTTGTCTCCTTCTTTTCTGAATCTAATATAATTCAGCATTCCTTCTGTTGTTGCAATAAGTTCTGGCGGCCAGACGTTTCCATCCCAATTGGCTGGTTTATTCAGTCTATGAATTGCTTTGAAAGTTTTTGGGTGCAACCCAGCATTTTTGAGTTCATCATCAGACGGATCCTTTTGATGATCTTTCATTGCTGTCACGGTTAATCCGTTTCCACTATCAAGATGTAGTAAATTGCCAATAACAGATAATGCTTGTTCTCCCGTTGCAGTATCGGAGTAAAGAGTCCACGCTGAAGCGAGTGTTAACTCTTGTCTTTGTTTCATATCCTCAAAGTCATAATCAAAAAATGTTCCTCGGTCTGGATCATAAAAGAGTTCATTGATATCTGCATTCATTTCTGATGCTTGCTGCATCCATTCTTCTGCTGTACGACCGCCTAATGTCTCAGTATCCAAGATTTTTGCTGCTTCAGCAAGAAGCATTTTATTCTTAACGAGAATAGCGTTCATGCATATTGGGAAAACAGCATCTTCACTGCCTCCAAATCTGCCATGACTTTCATCCCAACCGATTTCTCTGGATGCATTATATTGTTCACCAATATCCTTATCTCCTGCGCGGCGAAGCCAACGGTACCCTGCAACCATATGGTGATTGGTTCCAATAGATTTTTTCAGATCGTCATGATTATTCCAGATATTGTCGTGTTCGTCTGCTCCAACATTCATATAGTTCTTAAATTTTTCTTTGACTTCTTTGCTATCTTTCTCTGGATGTGATTTATACCATTCCATCACAGTAGGAATGAAAAGTGGACGAGCAGAAGCATTTAGTGCACTAAATCCAGAAAAGTTTGGAAACATTTTATACTGATCATATAAAAAAACAAGTTTGTCTAACCCGGATTCAATAAGCTCCCTTCCTTCTTTTGTATCTTTATCTCCTTTTGACATAAAGTAAAAATCATGAAGAAAGAGGAAAGGATATCTGTCATGGTTTGGGACACGGAAGTAACCTGGACCTAAACCTATAGCACCTGTTTCTTGAGGGTCATCATGTATTTGTTCGTGGACATTATATTTTTTGAATCGTTCCACGCCTTCAATAAGATCTTGAATATCTGGGTCATGTTCAATATCCAGCCTTTTTTCTTTTCTATTTGCGTAATCACGTAGTAATTCTTTTGCTTGTGAAGCAGAAAATCCTTGCGCAGCTTCAGGAGTATCCTGTTTTATGTTGTGCTCTTCTTCAGTTTTTGGAGTGATAGGCTGTTCACCAAAGGGAGTACTAAATTTACTATAGAAAAAAATTTTTATTTTGCCCTCTGGATAGGCATTTTCACCAACAACAAAAGTTGCAAGGCCTGTAGTGGGTTTTTCTTCTGCTAGTATTTTTCTTGCGTCGCTTATAGGATTTGCTGGTGTAGAAAGATGATTTGGTCTTTTTATTCCAGTAAATTCTCTCCCAGTAACTGGGGATTGAGGATGAGCAGCTAATGCTTCTAAAGGAGCACCCATATAAGTAGACAAAACAATTTTGTCTTAACTAAACCGTATTATATATCTTTACTTGAACAAAAGATAAAAATTTGTTGTTGAAAAATGTCAACAAAGACATTTTAGAAGAAAACTTTTTTACTGTCAAGGTATTTCTGTGGGTAATTTGTCAGGTGTATGTTATATAAAACGTATAAAGGTGTATAAAGATTGTATGTTTGAAAAAAGGTGAGTATAAATTCCTCTGGACGGATCAGATTTTATTTGTTATCATGCACCTATGGCTAAGAAAATTACCAAAGCAGTGATCCCCGCAGCAGGTTTTGGCACGCGATTTTTGCCTCAGACCAAAGCAATGCCAAAAGAAATGCTTCCTGTTGTTGATAAGCCGATTATTCAATATGTTGTAGAAGAGTTAGTAGCTGCTGGAATTGAGGATATTATTATTGTGACAGGATATCACAAGAGAACTATTGAAGATCATTTTGACCGCCCGAGTATGGAGCTTATTGAAAATCTGCGTATGGGCGGATCGAAAAAATTGCCGCTTTTGGAAGAGACTGAGCGAATTTCTGATTTAGCGAATTTCTATTATGTCAGGCAAAAAGGACCATACGGTAATGGAACTCCATTAGTTAATGTCAGAAAGGTAATTGGCAATGAACCATTTATTTATACCTGGAGTGATGATTTTATCAAAGCAGAACCTAAATCCCGATTTCAGCAGTTGATAGAAATATACGAAGAATTTAATTGTTCCGTCCTTGCAGGAGTACATGTGCAGCATGAGGAGGATTATGACCGGTATGGTTTTGCCGGCGGCAAGGAATTGCGTAAAGGACTTATTGATGCAGATACCATTATTGAGAAGCCAGGTAAAGAAAAAGCACCTTCTGAGTTGGCAATTGTGAGCGGATTTCTTTTTACCCCGGATATTTTTGAGTATTTGGATCAAGTAATGGAGAATTTGAAAGAAGATGAAGAATTTTATTATAATGATGCATTAAAGCTTATGTTGCAGGACAAAAAGCGGATTATTGCTTGTGAAATTGAGAACGGCCGCTATTTTGATACTGGCAATAAAGTGGAATATATGAAGACCGTTGTTGAATTTGCTCTTAACCATCCTGATATCAAGGATGAATTCATTCAGTTCCTCAAGAGTTTGGATTTGGGTTAAATCGAGAAGCCTGCACGTAAAAAACGCAGATAGCGTTATTCAGCATAGTTTCGCGCTTGGTGTTATAATAGACCAATGCCCAGACGTGTTCTTTATTTTTTTTCAGGCGTTATTCTTCTTTTCCTTTTTGTTTTCTTTTCATTTTTGGTGCACAAAAATGTGTTCACGAGTCTGGATTTCAACACCACAGTTCGTCTCCAGGATCATATCTCACGACGTTTTGACTATCCTTTCTCTGTATTGAGCTCTGTCGGACAAGTTGAATTTATGGCTATTATTTTGGCCATTATTCTTTTTATTAACAAACGCTTAAAAGGGGGCATAATTGCTTTTCTTTTCTTTGGAACATTTCATTTTATCGAGATTTTCGGGAAGTATTTTGTTCATCATCCGCCCCCCCCTCAATTTTTGGTGCGGACTACTAGTATTATGCAATTTCCAGATTATTACGTGCAAAATCTCAATTCATATCCTTCTGGTCACGCAGGAAGAACGCTTTTTGTGACAGTAGTTGCACTGACCTTATTGTGGCAAAGCAGAAGGTTTGGCATGACAACAAAACTTATCATAAGTTGTTTTATTCTCGCTTTTGATGTGACGATGCTGGTTTCCCGTGTTTATTTGGGAGAGCATTGGCTCAGTGATGTTATCGGCGGATCAATTCTGGGAAGTGCACTTGGATTGTTTACCGGAATATTCCTTATCGATAAAACAAGCCACGAAAAAGAGCATGGGAAAGGGAAGAGTCTGTTTCCGAAATATAAGATTGAAGTGAAGAGGGTAGAGTAAAATTTTCAATTTATTGAAATGAACGAAGCAGTTTTTGCAGAGGCCCTTTATTATCTGCTCCAGTTGAGATAAGTATTATATTGTCGTCAATTTCAATAAATGTTCCAACTTCTGGTAATGAGCCAGGCTTGGCGTTTGATGCCAGCGATTGGTAAGTAACCGCTCTGTTGCCGTTGATTGTAGTGTTGCTAATTTTAGTGAATTTTTCTGTTGTGTTATCTTGTGGAAGCGGACTTTTGATTGTTTTGGTAGTGTTGTCCGACATTGAATAATAGCTATCAAAATTCTGTCCTACTGCCTGTGCCACTGATTTTGGCAGTAAGAGCATTTGAAAGTCCGTGTCGCCATTTTTGTTTGTTACTGCGAGATTTGTTACGCCAAATCCATACGATTTTGTTTTGATAGTATCCGTTGCAGGATACGCAAATTGTATATTGTAATTAGTATCAGTATATACTTTCCATCCAACCGGAGTATTTGTTGATTTTTTCTCTATTGTTTGTGCTGTTGAGAGAGAAGAGGAAGTTTTGGGGAGAAAATCGGTTTTTATAATATACGCGATCACAAATCCAGCTACTGCGATTGCGATATAAATAAGAAGGATCGAGATGAGCCAAAATCGTTGTTTGGTTTTTGACATACCGCTATTGTATCAGATGTTATTGATTCCAGCCTGCAGAGTTTGATCCAGCGGCGTCGTAATGATACGTAGTATCAGATTGTTGCTTATGCTGCGGTGCAAAACCTGAAGAGAATAGAAGAAGGAGACCCAAAAGTAATAAAATAATCTTTACCACTTTATGATTCATAGAAATACGGAAGCTCGGGTACGTATCAGAAAGATATGACATATACATTCCTGAAGCAGTTGATACACGGAAAGTATCTCTCACAAATTCATAAATACTTTCTGGATAGCGTCCCGTAAACAGAATAACAAGCCAAGCCCAAATTAATCCTAAAAAAGCTCCACGTCCGAGCACTTCTACAAAAATAATATAAGGAATAAGAATAATGAGCCTGATAAGAAAGCCAAGGACAGGAAAAGCTAGCAGACGGGATGGGTTGGCAGGTTTATCATATTTCAATGTAAAAATGCCGCTTTCATCAAGACTAAAACCAGGATATTTATCGGTAAGTCCATATACATAAAAACCAATTTTGGTAGAGTATCGCAAATATTTTAATGAATATTCGTATGCTGTTTCCCAATATTTTCCAGTAAAAAGAATGACAAAAGGCAATATCAACGATAAAATAAAATAGAAAATCCCTAAGAAGAAAAGAACGATAGCAGGTGGAATAATAAGGATAATTCTAATGAAAAAGCCAATAAAAGGAATTGCAAGCCACCTGTTAGGATGTTCGATATTATTGATAATTAATTCGGGATACATTCTTTTATCTTTTGTAGAACTGACTTGAGGTGTTTGTTCCATATACTTTTACCATAGTCCAGTTTAAGCAATTCGTCAAGTGGAACTGTGCGTTTTGCTTATTTTTTTTGCTCTTGTTATAGAGAAGAGAGCATGCTACCATGCAGATATGGCAAAGCTGTTTATCCCCATTTTGTTAGGTACAACCCGCCCCAAAAGAGAATCAATTAAAGCTGCACGTTTGGTTGAAAAGGTTGGTAAAACAATTAAAGAAATTGAAGTACAGTTAGTCGATCCTGGTGATTATACATTCCCTTACGACGGTAATGATTCTGAAAATAAGGATCCACGCTATTCAGAACTCACAAAAAAGGCTGATGGGTTTTTTATCGTAACGCCTGAATACAACCACAGTTTTCCTGGAACATTGAAAAGAATGCTTGATTCGGAACTTTCAAATTATATTCACAAACCTGTTGCTTTCGCGGGTGTTTCAAATGGTATTTTCGGCGGCGCGCGTGCAATTGAGGCACTCACTACAACGGTTAGAGAGATGGGAATGGTCGCGACATTTTCCGATGTTTATTTCCCGCAAATTCAGAATTTATTTGATGAAAAAGGCGAGATCAAAGACGAAGGTTTTATTCGTCGCATAAAGCGAGGATACGAAGAACTACTGTGGATGACACAAGCACTTAAGTGGGGAAGAGAAAACCTCAAAAGTATCTATCATTAACTATTTTATTTTTTGTCTGGTATACAAATTGTTTTGTGAAACCTCATTATGTGTTTTTTCTGTTTTCGTGGGTAAAGAGAATGAGAATGTTGATCCTTTTTTTTCAGTACTTTCAACCCACAGTTCTCCTTTATGTGCTTTGATAATTTCAAAAGATATATATAAGCCCAATCCCAACCCTTTGACGCTATAATCCTGATTGTTTCGCCGTATACGGAAGAATCTTTCAAAGATTCTGGCTTGCGCTTCTCTCGGAATTCCTAAACCAAAATCTTGAATACTGACGATAAGATGTTTTTTATCTTCGTGCAGTTTGACCAGAATAGTATCTGCTTGAGGAGAATATTTAATTGCATTAATTAACAGGTTGATAACTACTTGTCTGATGCGCTCTTTATCAGCAAAGATAGATCGAGTGATATTGCCTTCGATACTGATTGTATGTGTGTTTGTGGTATATTGAAACATCTCAACGGTTTCTCTGACTAATTCATATAAATCAACAGGTTCTTTTTGTAGACGCAACATGCCAGTTTGTGCTTTATAGACATGGGTAAATGAGTTAAGCAATTTTGTTAGCCGTTCCAATTGCCCAGCAGCTTTGGCAAGCAGGTATTGCGATTTTTTATCACCAGTTTTTTCATGATAACCCTGAAGAAGCTGGATAAATGCCGACAAGGATGTTATCGGCGTTTTGAGTTCGTGAGTAACATACCCGACAAAATCATCTTTTTGCCGCTCCACAAGTCTTCTTTGGGTGATATCTTCAATACTCAGCAAAATTACATCTGAATTGCTGTTCGCATATGCTATACGTTTGGCGTTGATAAGCATTGTCCGCTCGCCAACTTTTTTGAAAGGATATGTTAGCTCTAATTCTTTAAAGGATGTATTGGTCTTTTCGAGTTTTTTTAAGCGTTTAATAAGGTCTTGGAATTGTGATGAGCCTTCACTAAGGGCTATCAGATTTGTACCATAGGTTTTATGTTTATCTGCCTTAAATTTTTGGAAAAATGCATTATTTGCCGATTGTATGACGAGTTCTTTATCAAGAATAAGAATTGGTTCAGGAATCGCATCAATAATTGCATTAATATGCGAATAATAATCCAGAGGTCCGTCGATAGGAATGCGGCGATCAGGTATCGTCAATCGCGACAAGTCTGTAACCGGTGAAGTAGTTACTAAAGATTTCATTTTATTTTGTGTCGATTTAAATAGTTCTATTTCGAATGAGACTTTTTAAATCAACACTTAGAGCTCGATTTGTATATATCACAAATTTTGAAGAAAAACAAGTATGACGAACTACATCTGTAGCCTGTAGACTATTCCCATCGCATTGTTGCAGGAGGCTTGCTTGTAATATCATAGACAACACGAGAAACATCGGGGACTTCATTCACAATACGAGATGATATCTGTGCCAGAATTTCATGGGGAATTCGTGTCCATTGTGCTGTCATAATATCAATGGAGTCATAGGATCTGATTGCTATAACCTCTGCATAAACCCTTTCGTCACCTTTAACAGCAGTACTATAAGCACTTGTCATAATAGCAAAGCATTCAAAAACGTTATCATATAGATTCGCTTTTTTCATTTCTTCAACGACTATTTGATCTGCTTGCATGACTTGAGCGAGGCGTTTTTCCGTTACTTCGCCCATGACATTTACTGCGTGACCAGGTCCTGGCCATGGCTGCTGCATTACGATTTCCTCAGGAAGGCCTGCTTTTCTTCCTATTTCTCTGACTTCATCTTTATAAAAATTTCGTAATGGTTCAAGGAGTTTGAGATGCATATCTTTGGGTAAACCTCCTACATTGTGATGAGATTTTATGTGGGATGCGTGTTTTGAACCCTTTGATTCGATAACATCTGAGTATATAGTACCTTGTCCAAGGAACGTTGCGTCAGGATGTTCTTTCGCAATTTCTTGAAAAATTTCAACATAGAGTCGACCAATTACTTTTCGTTTCTGTTCAGAATCGGTGACTCCTTTAAGCTCTTTAATAAAGCGTTTTCTTTCATCTTTGATGATTAAATTTGAACGGACAAGCTGCCGAAAAATTTCGGTGACGTGTTTGTCTGTATCTTGTCGCATCAGTCCTGATTCCACATAGACTGGAATCAGATTTTGACCTATAGCTTTTGCGATGAGAAATGCCGCGACAGTTGAATCAACACCGCCTGAGACAGCGCAGATAACTTTTTGATTACCTACTGTTTTCTTAATTTCTGCAATAATTTTTTCAGGATCGAGAGATAGTGGCTCAAGCTTTTCGTTACAAATCATAGCGAAGTTCTTAAGAACTTCCATGCCGCATTCGGTGTGGTGTGCTTCCGGATGAAATTGAAGGCCATAGAGGTGTTTGGCAGCATTTTCAACGCCGGTGAATTCTACGTTTTTTGTAATTGCGGTCGTAACAAACCCTTCCGGCAGAGATATGACAGTGTCACCATGGGAAACAATTGCAATAAATTGCTTTTTGGATAATTTGTCAAAGACACCGATAGGTTTTGTCACGCTGACTTTTTCCTGTCCATACTCTTTGGCAGTATTTTTAACGTTTCCCCCCAGAAGATATGCCATTATTTGCCATCCGTAGCAAATCCCAAGCATGGGAATGCCAAGATCGAAAATTTCTTTTGAAACAGTGGGCGCGTCTTTGTCATACACCGATGAAGGGCCGCCCGAAAGAATAAAGCCGTTTGGTTTGAGCTTTTTTGCTTGTTCGAGGGCTTCTTCGGGGTTAATATATTCGACTATTGCGCCAATTTGCCGCAAGCGTCTGCCGATGAGGTGAGCAGTCTGCGAACCAAAATCGACAATGAGGATCATGTGACATTATTATACCTGGTTTACTAGATTTTCGTCAATCCTTTTAGACATGTTTTATTTTTACATGACATGAAAAATTTCCTTAATTAGCAGTTATTGAGAAGTTAGTAAATTTGAATGTTTGGTTTGTTCCATTTGTTGAGTCTATCTCAACGCCATAATCAATCTGACCTAACGTAGAAGTAGCTGGGAAAATATTTTTTGAAATAAGATAATTAAATACTGCTTTTAGATCTACGGTCCCTGATGTATTATATGGTACTGCCTGAAGTGCGATATATCCGTTTCCATTTTCATGCACGTTATATGTAACTCCGTCTATCGTAGTGGTTCCAATACTTTGGTAACCATTTATTGCAGATGCCTGTGATGCAAGTGCTTGGGTCCATATCATAACCTCTGTTGATCCTGATGTTGCAACACCATTTACCCAGATATCATAAGCAACATCATAATCACCAACGGAAGGAGGTTGGTCTGCATAACTACTCGTTATCGTATTGAAGGAGCTAATTGGTTTTTCATTGAAGTCTTCGTGCACATTTGGATAAGTTTTGATTGCTCCATCTCCTGTATCGGTTGTATTTGCAACGACATACCAATTATTATAATTGCAGATATACATTGTTTGTGAAACTTGATAGCCTGTTACATTCCACGTGTCATTGGTCAGATAATAATTACCGAGAGTGATACCAGCTTCTGGATCTGAAGTCATAGGGAGAGTAGTTGTAGGATTGGTACAAGAAGATGATGATACTGGTGTTGTTGGAGATGCAGCAGAGGTTGGAGAATTGGTGCCTGTTGGTGAGCTTCCATTTGTTGGAGAGCTAGATGACGGAGCAGATGAGACAAAGACTGAAGGTGCTGTTGAGAGAGAAGGGGATATTGATGGTGTCGGGGCACCAGTGCCAGAAGCAACACAGTGTTCAATCAATTGTATGAGAAGTTGTAATAATTGGAGAAGCAGCTGAAAGAATTTACTCAGGTCTCCTTCGTTAGGATTACTATTACCGCCGCCATTGCCGCCACCGTGGGACGGTTCGCATTTGACATGTACTCTTGAAGAATTAGGCTCTGATGAAGAAGCAAGATTGTAGAATAAATTATTAACTTGCTGTGCGCAAACAGGGCTATTTCCTGTACCACCTGCAACTGGAGAGGTTGATGGTGAAACAGAAGAGGAAACAGCAGGACTTATCCCTCCACTTACAGTTGCACCGCTTGGAGCATTGTTTGTGCCGCTTGGATTCGGTGCTGTTGAAGGGTTCGTTCCGCCACCACCTGGTGTTGTGCCACTACCTGAGGATCCTGCTGGAGGTGTCGCGCAAGGAGGTTGTGCTGAGCCACCGACACAATAAATAGTGGGTGTCGTAATAACACTTGGTGCATTTGTGGTTGCTAATGTATTAGCACCCACTGCTTGAGCTGCATCTACTCTTCCATTGGCCCAATATGTGCCAGTGCCGCTGATTTTATCGGCAGTTGAGTAAAGTCTGTTGGTAATCGCTTGAGGAGTTGTTCCGTAAGATGTTGATGCGACAAGTGCTGCAACGCCTGCAACAATCGGTGTTGCCATTGAGGTACCAGACATATACATATAGGGCGTCGAAGTTGAATAACCAAAAGGCTCCTCTGTAAATGAATGGGTGGGAGCTGTCGAAAGGATATTGTCACCAGGTGCTGCAATTGTTACGTACGATCCGTAATTTGAGTAACTTGCTTTTTGATCCTTATTGGTCGTTGCTGCAACAGCAATGACGCCAGGTACCGCAGCGGGATAGTTAGGTGTCGTGGGTGATTTTTCACCATTCGGATCGCTTGGATCGTAATTTCCTGCAGCAGCAACAACAACCGTTCCTTTACTTTGCGCGTAGCTAACAGCCTGTGCGTATAATGATTCAGTTGACGGGTCATCTGTCCCAAGACTCATATTGATTACTTTTGCTCCTTGGTCTGCAGCCCATGTAATACCGGCAACTGCATTCGATGTAGTGCCGCTTCCAGAGTCATCAAGTACTTTGCCAATGATTAACTGACAACCAGGACATACTCCTGCGACACCGACACTATTGTTGGTATCTGCAGCAAGAATCCCTGCGACGTGTGTCCCATGACCGTCTCCATCTTCAACAGTTGATGAGACAAATGATTTTTGCACTATAACTTTTCCTGCAAGATCAGGTTGATTAAGATTGATTCCTGTATCAAGAATTGCCACTTTCACGCCATTCCCTTTTGTTACGTTCCAGGCAGATTCAGCACCAATATCATCACCTGCGGTACCGCCTGATTGTCCGGTATTGTTAAGTGCATATTGATAGGTAAAGTAGGAATCATTAGGAGTAAAGAATGCATGGGTTGTATAATCGCGCTGTACTATGTCGACATACGGGTCTGTTTTCATTTGTTGAGCAATTGCTTCTTCTTGCCCAGGAGGAACTTTTACCACTGTTTCATTGATGCCTTCAATTTGTCTGGCAATGCTTGCATGGTATTGCGCAAGGTGTTCATTGATTTGTGCCGTAGTATATTGCGGATTAAATTTTACAATAATTTGTCCTGCCACTGGTTGAGATTGTACAGGTTTTGGCATTTTTGCGGTTTTCGCCTGCAAGATAGGTAATGGCAATTGGGTAGGTGTCGGTACTGGCGCGTTACTTGTTTGTGAGGCGCTAATACTGATAAATATAAGGCCAATAATTGCAACTAATCCGAGTGAGAGCAAGAATAATTTATTGGAAAGCAGCTGTTTTGGCATATAATCACCTATATTAACAGTAGTTAAAAAGAGGGGATACTGTCAAGTGATTTTTTTTGTTTTTGGATAAAAATAAATTGTTCACTTTGCGAAAATCTATAAGGAGTGCTATTCTGTGTTTATGACAGATAAAAAATGTACGCATCGTGACCAGATAAAGGATTTCCCACCGCATGATACAAGTGTTTGCGAAGAGTGTATCAAAACAGGGGATGAATGGGTATCGCTTCGACAATGTCTGACCTGCGGCCATGTCGGTTGCTGCGATAGCTCCAAGAATACACATGCCACCAAACATTTCCGCAAGACTCACCATCCAATTATGAAATCAGTCACTCCAGGCGAGGAATTTACCTGGTGCTATGTTGATGAAATATATCTCTAAATATTACTCCGGCGAGTTTTCAATTTTTCAATCGATACAAGAAGGAAAAGGCTTGACACTGTTGAGTCTTTATTGTTAGATGTAAAAGAAGCAATTTTTTTCAAGTACATTTGATTGCAGACATCATGAAATTGAATAGTCAAGCACTGTTTATCCTTGGTATATATTTCGCACTATTGATTTTTTGGCTTTGTTCTTCGCTTTTTGTTACAGGAAATTCTCATTTCAGTCTTTTAACATTACTAAATGGCTTCAAACAGAATACGCAGTATGGTTATATTTTTGCGTTTACGTATGCGTTTATTCCTCTTAGTGGGAGTATTATTGGATTTACTATAGCAAAAAAATGGGGCTTTTTTAAAGACAATGTTGGTAAGGCAGTATTTTTCTTTTCACTCAGTCTTTTCTCGTGGGCAATGGGAGAATTCGTTTGGTCTTATTACAATTTCTTTCTGAATTCAAATGTTCCTTATCCCTCCTGGTCAGATGTGGGTTTTGTTCTTAACTATCCATTATGGGGAATAGGCATGGTCTATTTCGGCAAAGCATCTGGCGCAAATCTTGGTTTACAAAAGACGAGTAGAAAATTGCTTTTAATACTGATACCCATTCTGGTTTCTCTTGTCTCATGGTACGTTATGGTTGTCCTTGCCCGGGGAGGATCAATCACTTCTGGTGGAGGAGCGCTAAAAGTTTTTTTTGATATCGCATATCCTGCAGGAGATGTAATTCTCTTAACAATGGGTCTTCTTATCTTCGGATTATCTTTTCGATATTGGAGTGCCCAACTTAAATGGCCAATCATTGTTATTCTTTTAGGGATTTTAGCAGAATATATCACTGATTTTGGTTTTGCATATACAACTACCCTTGGTACTTTTTACAATGGGTGTTTGGATGACTTTGCATATGCAACAACGTTCATGATATTGAGTATTGCTGTGACGCTTCTCGATAAGAGACAAGATGCGTTTTCATCATCTATTTCCTCAACACCTATTTCTAAAAGTGTTTCGGATACTCCAGTTCTTCCAACGGTACAAGAAGCATCTGCAACTTCCAATAGTCAAACTGCTACGCCACCACCAAGTTCACCGGAGATACAGAAATCCTAGGTTTTAGTTTAGAAATAACTATGGAACTGCCAGATACTTCTCGTTTTATGCTTCGTACTCAGAAATGTCCTGTTTGTTCTGAACCAATGGGGGATATGCCAGGAAGTCGTGATGCAGTTTGCCACAACTGCGGATTTAAAGATCCGTGTTGTGAGTGATGTTGATATTTTTACATAGGTTTATCGCGTCTGAATACTTTTGCTACTCTTTGTCTTCGGAGTATGTTTTCCTGTGCATCCGCAAAAGATTCAGCTCCTAAATCGTTTCCTATTTTAAGCATTTTTTGACAATGTTCTACTGTGTCGGGTGGCACGCTTCCATTATCGGCAAGTAGCGTTCCCCAGATCACGCCATATCCTTCTAAAGAGATATGATTATCATCGCGGTTTCTTCTGTTTCTTCTATTTCTGGGGTGTAATTCTCTGCTGGCTCTAAACGTATTATCGATAAAGGGATCAGGATTTGGAAGGATATCCGGATTTTCTCTTGCATGTCTTTGCAAAGCGTCTAAATCATCTTCTGTTGCAACTCTACTGGCAAATATGCCTCCTCTTCCAAGGTTTTTTTCAACACTATTCCAGCGTAAACAATCTCCAAGCGGATAACCACTTAATAAACCTACTCTGAGATGAAATTGTGCATCATCTTCTAGTGTACGAGCCCTTACATACTCTTCCATTACCTGTTCATTAGTTAGAGGAAAGGATGAACTAGCCAAACTAAAAATTTCAGAATTAGATTGAAGAAGACGACGTGCTTCTGGTATATTAATTACATCCCAAAACGGTTGGAATCCTTCATAATATTCCTGATCTTTGTAAATTCCTGGAACACAATTAATGCCATAATCAGTAGAGTAATCTATTCCCGCACGACTCATTGCATTAAGCCATGCAGCAGTAAATTCCGGTGACATTGCCTTTGCCGCCTCAAATCCTGTTGTTATAGAAAAGACATCAGTGCTTAAAAGAAACCTACGCTGTTCCTCAGTAAGAGGCACAGAGAAAAGTTTTTTATAGTTGTTGAATCCTTCTCTTTTGTTCGCTAACTCTTGTGGATCTACTGATATTGCAAAATTTTCTGGAATAGAAATTTCACCAAAAGGGATAAGTTTTGGTTTATCTCGTTCGGAAGATTGAAGAGTATCTGCTTCTGACATGGTTAACTTTTTACTATTATTACTAGTAATTATAACAAGAATTTTCCGCTGGAGTGATTTTAGTTCCTCAATATATAATTTTGTTAATTACATTGAAAGTCTTGCCAGTGATCAATAATTCTCTCCAGGATTTGTGACGAGGATGTCGTGAGGGTGGCTTTCTGTGAGTGATGCTTGGGTGATTTGCATAAATCTTCCTTTTTCCTGTAATTCCTTAATGGTTCTTACTCCGACATAATACATTCCAGATCTGATTCCACCGATTGATTGATCAACGATATCTTTCACGGTTCCTTTTACTGGAGTCAATGATTCAACACCTTCAGCAACCAAAACTCTATCTTTGTAGCTTTTTCCATGGAATTCATCTTCAGATTTAATTTTCGCACCTTCCTGCATGGCAGCAATTGATCCCATTCCTCGATATTCTTTGAAGGTATACGTTTTTTGTTTTTTGCTCAAGATGCTTTTGAAACGGGAAGGTACTTGTTCGGGAGTAAGTTCATGCGTCTTTCCCGGAGCTTCGAGTGCTCCAGCGAAATAACTTCCCATCATCACCGTTGCTGCTCCTGCTGCGAATGCTTTCACCATGTCACCTGAGTATTTAATGCCGCCGTCTGCAATTACCGGAACATTATGCTTTTTTGCTGCAGAGACAGTTTCCATTATTGCGGTGAGTTGAGGGACACCCATTCCTGAAATAATTCGGGTCGTACAGATGGCTCCCGGTCCCATTCCGACACGCAGTGCATCAGCACCGGCTTTTATCAAATTTTCTGCGCCTTCTTTTGTTGCAATATTTCCTGCAATAATTTCTACATGAGGAAATGTTTTCTTCATATAATGAAGCGCCTCAATAATCGGCTTTGCATTCCCATGAGCTGAGTCAATGACAATAACAGATACACCTGCAGCGACAAGGGCCTTGGCCCGATCTTCAAAGCCAGGATTTGCGCCAATTGCAGCGCCAACGAGAAGCTTATATTTTGCGACTTCTGCGACTTGATCTGCCTGGTCTGAGATTGCTAAGTTGCGATGAATAATGCCGATGCCTCCTTGTTCGGCAAGTGCTATTGCAAGTTTACTTTCAGTAACTGTATCCATCGGAGCAGAGACAAAAGGGGAAGTGAGTTTAATATTTTTCGTTAATTGGGTTGAAAGGTCAATATCGGAGCGTGAAAAATCAGCATAGCCAGGAATTAAAAGAACGTCATCAAAGGTGATACCGAGGGGAAATTTATGCTCGTCCATAATTTACTTTACCTTATAGTGCAGATTTTGTCAAGGTTTTTTGGGTCATATGCATTTTCGACATTGTTTTGACTAGTGAGATTTTTAAAGAAAAAAAATAATGTTATAGTAGGTTACTTACACTATTTTTAAAATAGTAAGATATAATTTTTGAAGGCTTTTGTGATTATGAAAAAAGATCCAATGCGAATACAAGCTCATATTATTCTTGGAACTCTTATTCTTCAGTATTTGTTGGGAATGTTTGCCAATATGTTTGTCAATTTTCCCAATACTAAGAATGAGACAGCTTTATGGGAGTTTGCAAAGGTGCAGCCATCTGTTATGACACATATCATTCTAGGTGCTTTATTGGTAATTGGCGGCATTGTCCTTCTCATTCGAGCAATCCGAAAAAAAGATAAACAATGGATTCTCGCGTCCAGTGTTGGTTTGCTGAGTTTACTTATTGCTAGTATTGCAGGAGCACGATTTATTCCAACACAACAAGATGGTTATTCGTTTGTAATGGCGGTCACATTTCTTCTAGCGGTTTTCTCCTACGGATGGGGATTGTATAAAGCAAAAAGGTAACTATTATTTTTGTTTCTCCAGTTTCTCCACGCGGTCCAATAATTGTTCCAGAAGTTTATGCTGGGTTTCAAGGTGTAAAAGAATCGTCTCAATTGCTTTCTCTGCTTTTTTGTCTGTTTGATAATCATGTTCCGTGCGCAGTTCGGCATGTTGTGCCTGGATATTTTGTCCCACCATCAAAAGTGGCAAAAGATGTAGCTGGATAAGGTTGGAGATAAAAAGCCAGAGGACAAAGGCAGGAAACGGATCAAAACGCATCTTCTGAGGAGCAAGAACATTCCATCCGAGCCAGAGAACAGTCCATGCAAGAATGATAAAAAAGAACCCCATGGTTCCGACATGATTGGTGGCAAATAAACCTAACTTTTCAAGTTGGGACAATCGACTTTTATGGACTTGATTAGTATTTTTTAATTCAGGGAATTGCTTCTTAATGTCTTCAAGCGTGTCGATGTGCATACTATCAGAGTAACACAAATGTTTGATATAAGAAAATAGCGAATTGCTTAAGTTGTTCTTAGGGAATATCATTTAATAAGAACATATGAATCCTGTAGAAGCACTTATTCTTACCGCGACAATTACTTTCAGTCCTTTTGCCGCGATCATTGCGTTTATTATTACCTATGATGAGTATCAACATCATTTGGATAAAAAAAGCGCGAGAAATCAGGCAATCCAGGCTGCTGTATTTACCTTTATTGTCTTTATCGTAGTTGGTCTTCTTTCAGGATACGTTTTTAACACGTTCATTGTTAATCAGTAATAACATTTTTGCTATTATTAATATACATGACGCATCTTCCAAATTTTCTTCCTTTTCCTAAAGATTTTCTCTTCGGCACTTCTGTTTCATCGTTTCAGGTAGAAGGAAATTTAGGAGAAAGAAAAAGTGATTGGGATATTTTTTTGAAGGAGCATCCTGATATTGTTAGCCCTCAAGAGGTAGGCCCGCAATGGTGGAAAAAAGGAATGGCTGAATCTGATATTGACAGGATGTCAGATCTTGGCATGCAGGTGCAACGGCTTTCTTTTGAATGGGCAAGAATTGAGCCTGAAAAAGGAAAAATCAATCATGAGGCACTTAAACGTTATCGAGAGATTATCGATCATCTGCATAGTAAAAACATCATCCCAATGGTGACACTCAATCATTACACATTACCTGAATGGATTGCGAAAAAAGGTAGTTGGTTGGATCCGCATATCATTTCAGCCTTTGAGAAATATGTGGCAGTTGTTGCAAACGAATTTGGTGACATTACGTATTGGTTAACACTGAACGAGCCAGGAGTTCTTATTGAATCAGCATATTTGGTGCCATATTTCCCTCCTCAGAAGATTGGATTTTTTGCAGCAAACACTGCACGGACGAACATGCTTGCAGCACATAAAAAAGCCTATGCGGTTCTCAAAAAAATAATTCCGTATGCTTCTGTTTCAATGGCGTTTGCTTTCCGTTGGTACAGACCTGAAAATCCGAATGATCCGATTGAGACGACCTACGCAAATTTGGTGGATTATTTTGACAGTTTGAACTATATTGAAGCAATAAAAGATTCATTGGACTTTATCGGTTGCAATTATTATGCTGGATACTTTCTTAATCTAAATCTGTCCAAGATACGCTTCCGCCTCCATGGACCTGCAGCAAAACCTCCCAAAACGATTCTTTTTGGTGAAGTAAGAAAAACAGGCGCATATATCAGTGATGTAGGAGCACCGATTGTCCCAGGATTTTTTCTAGAGTTATTGCGGACACTTCACAGACGGTTTCATAAACCCATTATCATTACGGAAAATGGCATCGCTGATCGTCGTGACTATCATCGAGCTTTTTATCTTATTACTCATTTGACTGCCCTTTGGCGAGTTATGCAAGAAGGTGTTGATATCAGGCAATACCTTGTTTGGTCATCGGTTGATAATTTGGAATGGCTGGAAGGGTATAATCAGGAGTTTGGTTTGGTTCATGTCGATGCAGTAAGTGGAAAAAGAACGGTAAGAAAAAGTGCGTATCTTTATAAAGATATTGTTACGGCAAAAGGAATTGCCGTCAAAGAGCTTTTAGATAAGTATTTAGAAGGAGAACAAAAAGAAAAAGCGGAGATGCTCATCCATCATTTGCTCAACAAGCATGAAAAAGACGCAATTAAAAGCACCGTTTCATCTATTTGAAAAATTTCTGTTTCGCTTAGTACAAAAACAATAGCGTTTAGGTAAACGTTTATCAATGATTTATATCAATGAAGTTTAGGTATGTTTCTTCTATTATTTCTTTAAGAAATATAGTACTCTTAAGTAGCTATGAAAGCGTTTCAATTCTTTGAAAAAAACGATATGCGCCTTGTTGATCTTCCAGAACCAGAAGTGGGCGATAGTGATGTTCTTCTTAAAATAAAAAAGGTTGGTATTTGTGGGACGGATTTACATATCTACACTGGTGGTATGCCAGTGCAAGCGCCACTTGTCCTTGGACATGAATTTGTCGGAGATGTGGCAAAAGTTGGAAAAGATGTAACAAGAGTAAAAATTGGTGATCGTGCAGTTGCAGAACATGTCATTGGTTGTGGTAAATGTGCCTATTGTCTGGAAGGGAAAAGAAATCTTTGTAAAAACCCAACGGTTCTCGGACTTCATAGACAAGGTGCATTGGCAGAGTATTTAGTTGTTCCTGAAAATTTAATTTATCAGCTTCCAGATGAATTAAGCTATGATGAAGGAGTTCTTGTTGAGCCATTATCCATTGCTGTTTATGCCGTACGGAAATCGGAGGTTCGGGTTGGCGATAGCGTCGCAGTTATTGGGCAAGGCCCAATCGGACTTTTTGTCGACAAAGTTGCCAAAACCGCAGGAGCAACGATATATGGTTTTGATAAGCATGACAATAGGTTGCAGTTTGCACAAGATCAACAATATATCCATAAAGGATTTAATGTTATGCAAAATGATTACCTTACAAATTTTCAATCGCACCTTTCAATAGATGGTGCAGATGTAGTTTTTGAAGCTGTAGGCAGTGATCAGTCTGCAGAAATGGCATTTGAATTAGCCCGAGGGGCAGGAAAAGTAGTAATTCTTGGCGTTTTTGAGCACAATGTTCAGGTAAATATGATGCAAATTGTCAAAAAAGAGCTGACGGTTCAAGGTTCATGGACATGCATTTTTGCTTTTGGTCCAACCATATCCTTGCTTGCCTCAAAGGAAATTGCTGTTGATCAATTTATCACGCATCGCTATCCGTTTTCCGAGACCAAGAAAGCATTTGACGAAGCAATCACGGATAAAGGGAATAGAATAAAAACGGTTATTGAATTTGAATAATTACTCCATCCTTACTACATTTTTAAAAAATTCATCAAGTTGTAGATTAGTTACTTTTCATTTTGCTCCATCTTCAATTTCTTTGACTCGGAGAGCTGTTTTGAGAATAGCATCAGGATTAAGAGACATAGAGTCGATTCCTTCTTTGACTAGAAATTCGGCAAGTTCGGGGAAATCAGAAGGTCCCTGCCCGCAAATACCAACTTTTAAGCCTTTGGCATGAGCTTTTTGAATAAGTTCGTGAATCAGTTTGTGAACCGATTCGTTATTTTCATTTGCAATATGAGCAATGAGTTTTGAATCACGATCAAGACCGAGCGTGAGTTGGGTCAAATCATTTGATCCAATTGAAAAGCCATCAAAAATATCTGCAAATTCTTCAACTTGTAAAATATTGGATGGAATTTCTGCCATGACCCACACATGTAAATTCTCGTCAGGGATTGAAGTATTTTGTAAATTTTTTTCTTTATCATGAACAAGTCCATTCTTCTCCATTTCTGCAATCACTTTTTTTCCTTCTTCCGGTGTCCGACAGAAGGGAATCATTACTTGAAGATTATATAATCCCATCTCATTTCGCACTCTTTTAACTGCCTGGCATTCCAGTGCAAACGCGGCCGAAAATTTTTCATCATAGTACCTGCTTGCACCACGCCAACCGATCATGGGGTTTTCTTCATGCGGTTCAAATTCTTTACCGCCAATCAGACTCGAATATTCATTTGACTTAAAATCACTAAAACGGAGAAGTACTTCGTTGGGATAAAAAGCTGAAGCGATGATACCAATTCCATAAGCAAGTTTTTCAACATAATAGGAGACTTTATCCTTATAGCCATGGGTTAGTTCATCAATTTGTTTTTTTGCTTCCTGATTTTGTAGATTATCATAATATAAGAGAGCATTCGGATGAATTTTGATAAAATTGGTGATAATAAATTCTTCTCTCACAAGCCCTACCCCCTTATTTGGAATAAAAGAATAATTAAAGACCAGTTCTGGATCTGCCACTATCATTTTAATCTCCGTTTTGGGTAGATGAAAATCGGTTAAGTCTGTTTTATTAACTTGAAACTTCAATATCCCTTCATAAACTTTCCCTGCTTCACCTTCAGAACAAGAGACGGTAATCTCTTGTCCTGTTTGAATAACTTTTGTTGCGTCTCCAGTACCGACAATTGCAGGTATTCCAAGCTCACGTGAAACAATCGCAGCATGGCTCGTTCTTCCCCCTGCATTGGTAACGATTGCTCCTGCTAATTTCATAATCGGTTCCCAGTCAGGATCAGTCATTTCAGCAAGTAGTACTTCTCCTTTTTGAAATTCACTCAGTTGACTTGGGTCCTTGAGAAAACGCGCTTTACCTTGTCCTATCTTGCTACCAACTGCTGCTCCTGTTATCAGTACTTTGCCTTTTTCCAAAAGTTCATATTCTTCCAGGATAGTATTATTCTTTCTTGATTGGACTGTTTCGCGTCGAGCCTGGACGATATATAACTGATTTTCTTCTGGATCATAGGCCCATTCAATGTCCATTGGGTTTTTGTAGTGATCTTCGATCAGACATCCCCATTTTGCCAAACGCAGAATTTGTTCGTCAGTTAGAACATATGTTTGTCGTTCATTGACTGCAACTGCAACTTCTTTTGTCGGATTCGTCCCTTCTGTTGCGTAAATAAGTTTTTTTTCTTTACTTCCTAGTTTTTTACTGATAAGTGAGGTAAAACCTTTTTTGAGTGTTGGCTTAAAGACCATAAATTCATCGGGTGTCACAACACCTTTAACAACAAACTCTCCAAGCCCCCAGGAACCATTGATAAGAACAACATCACGAAAACCAGTGTCTGTATCAAGTGTGAACATCACGCCACTTGCTCCGCGATCCGAGCGTGCCATTTTTTGTACCGCGACTGAAAGCGCAACCTGGAAATGATCAAAATGCTGATCAACACGATAGGAGATAGCACGGTTGGTAAACAGTGATGCAAAGGCTTTTTTGATTGCTTCAAGAAGCGCATGTTCGCCGCGGATATTCAGATATGATTCCTGCTGTCCTGCAAATGACGCATCTGGTAAGTCCTCAGCTGTTGCTGATGAGCGGACAGCCACATCAGGCTCGTTGTTCGCAGTTGCAAGTTTTTTTGCAAGTTCCTGATACGATGACTGAATAGCAGTTTGTAGTTCACTCGGGAATGGTGCAGCGATAATCATCTGTCGTATCTTTGCTCCAACTTCTTCCAGTTGTTTCATATCCTGCGTATTGAGTCCGTCAATCAAATCTTTGATTTTTATATCAAGCTCGTTTTTTTCAATAAAGTAACGATATGAATAAGCTGTTACAGCAAAACCAAAAGGCACATGAATTTTTTCATCGGGGAAAGTCTCACTTGTTGCATTGGTGAGGTTCTGGTACATTTCACCAAGATTTGCATTTTTCCCACCGACTAATGGAATATCATCTTTGGTGATCTGATCAAACCACAAAATAAATTGTTTATCTTTATTTTCCATACATTCTCTATCTAGCATAACATAAATGTTACAATATTGTTACATTGTGAGTTGGAGCGATTTGCGGTTTGCTCATAAACTCACTGCACTAAATAACCTTTTCCATATTCTTATTATCGAACAGCAACTTTATTTGTATCGAATGTTGCTCATGTTAGCAGTGATTTAGATCACATTTTCTGTTTGAGTTTGCTCATTGAATAAGTGTTTTTGCTAAAGGATAATTATGTTGATGAAAACAAAAACGTTCTATCTATTCATAAAAGTACTTGCCAGTATTGGGATTGTGCTTGCATGCTTTTTATTATGGGAACAGATTTTTCATCCCGCGTTTCAACCTTGTCGAATAAATAGTACAGTTAATTGTGACGCTATTATCTCAGGAGTTGTCGCGAAAACGCTTGGTGTGCCAACGCCATTATATGGTTTAGTTGGCTATATTATTATTCTTGCTAGTGCATTTTTGAAAAAGAAAAAATTGCTTTTAGGAATGGCGACATTTGGTCTGCTTTTTTGCGGGTGGATAGCTTATAGAGAATTATTTCAGCTTCATGTCATTTGCCCTGTTTGTATTATTTGTGACGTTGTTATTGTGACAGTATTTACTCTTTCAGTTATTGTTAATAAAAACTATGATTAAACTGATTACAAATGGAACATATAAATTAATTGAAACAAGAAGGAATACCAAAATTCTATCCGTTGATGAAAACGGGGAGCGTCATGCTTTTGCATGGCTCAATGCTGGAAATATTGGAGAAATTCTTGTAACAACAAATAAATTTCATAGAGTTGATCATCTGCTTGCTGTTGGTAAATACCGATTATATAAGGTAGCAGACGAATCAAGACTTACTGACTTGACTCATTTGGAACTTCTCGTGGGGAATGGTATTTGGCAAGGATATTTATTGCCGATGGGTATGCCAAATGGAGCAAAAAAACGAAGGATCATTCCTACAAAGGAAATTATTACGAAATCGATCCACTAAACACCTTCAACAAGCTCGCTCTCAAGATCTTCGATATTGTTTATTGTGAGTACATTTTTATTAAAGGTAACGAGTCCTTTGTCCTTTAATTCTTTCATTTCACGACTAACTGTTTCTCGCGTTATACCGCTCTGTGTAGCCAATTCTTTTTCTGAAATAGTGACTTCAATCTTTTCTGATTTTTCAATTTTTTTACCAAACCGTTTTGCATGGATAATAAGTTCGGTTATAAGTTTGGTATAGGCATTGCCTGCCATAAGATAGGTCATTTTGCGAAGCAAACCATCAGTTCCTCTATAGACTCTACTCATCAGATCATAAAGAATATCAGGATTAGCTTTAATAAACTCAAGGACAGGTTCTTTTGGTGCACGGTATATCTCAACTGGAGTAAGCGCATCGTAGAAATATTCGTTGTATTCATTGTTCATTGCCCACGACATAGGAAAGAAAGATATGGGTTTGAAGACATTCACGACAAGTTCATCGCCCTTTTTTGAAATAGCATATTTGCGGACAGTGCCAGAAACTAGATAAAAAATACCACTTGGATTATCATCTGCTCGTATCAATATTTCACCCTTTTTGTATTTCAGATGCTTGAATTGTATAAAAAATGTTTCAAGCTTTTTTGCAATTTCCTCATTCATACCTCGTATTATAGCAAAGGTTTTGTTACAATACAGATCAAATGATCAAAGCACTTATTTCAGATTCGGATGGGACTCCTGCTGAATTAACGGAAGCGGGGGCAATTCGTGTAGTTAATGATCTACAGTCGATTTCTCAATTAATTGAAGGACACAACAGGGGAGAGAATCTCTTGTTTTAAAATGTTATCTCAGCTTATTTTTTAGCATTATCATAGAGCATTTTGGTTTGTTCGTAATTGATCACCCAACCGTTGTGTAGAACGCCGCGATACAATCGTGTATGTAAAAGATGGCCTTTCTTATCGTATAGTTCAGGATAACCACCGTATGTTTCGATGTTCTTTTTGTATGAATCCAGATGCTTTTTGGCATCTGTAAATTGTCCTAAATAAATAAGTGTTTTGATATATTCCATACCCCAATGACTCCAAATACTTGTTCCCATATAGGATGGTGCAAGATGTCTAACAGGACGATATAACTTTTCAGGAATATCAAATTTGCTGTAATGCAAGGGGAGAGGAACATCAAATTTATTTTTTTTGACGTATTGCGCCATTTGCAGTAAATATTTTTTATCGATCGCGTTATTTGGTTTAAGAAATTCTGTCGAAAGAACGATAAAACTATCGGCACAAAAAAGTTTTGTTTTCTGCGAATCTTCAGAAAGATCATCAATAAAGGAGCCTTCTTTTTCATCCCAAAAGGTTTGGATAATGTGTTTTTTCCATGATTCAAGTTTGCTGTCAGAGATTTGATAAAGATCTAATTTATTCGCCAGACGAATTGTAGCCCAAGCAATAACATTGTCATAAAAAGATGATTCACGCTTAATACCGTCACGGGCGCTTGCGAGAAGTAAATTTTTCTTTACTAAACCAGTTTGTCCATCAATAACATCTTCATAATATATTTGAATAAGTTTTTTCAGTGATGTCTTATAATTTTTATATAATAGGTGCCCCGCGTTTTTGGTTTGCAGTGAACGTTTTTTTGTTTGA
>Ga0265338_10002676_pt1 | contig 26200 bp, 24 predicted proteins | sample 42126metaG_FD_193579 | JGI IMG/M metagenome (GOLD analysis project Ga0265338, IMG submission 193579) | Rhizosphere microbial communities from Carex aquatilis grown in University of Washington, Seatle, WA, United States - 4-21-26 metaG | ecosystem: Host-associated > Plants > Roots > Rhizosphere...
ATCGTTTTTCATCCCCCGGACGATCCACCGTCACCGCCGGTTTTCCGGCCCCGGCGCAAGAGCAAAGCCGACAGACCACCCGCCGCCGCCAGAAAGACCACGCCCATGATGAAGGCCTCGGTGCGGCTGATCCCGGTATTCTCCGGCGATGCGGCGGGAGCATTCGTACCCGGGAGCAGCGCCGGGGCTATTTTGAGCGCCGCGGGAGCGGCACCGCTGGAGATGGGAGGCACAACCACCGGTGGGTTTGCTGCAACAGTCACCGCTGGCGCAGGCGCTGAGGTTGCCGTCACCGGCGGCGGGTTGGTCGGGAGTGGTTTCGGCGCCGGTGGCGGCACACGATTGGTGGGCGGCGTGCCGATGATGATGAGCGGTGGAAGCGGCTTCGGCGGCACGGGTGCCGACACAACTTTGGGTGGCGCCGCCGGCTCGGGCAAAGGTGGAAACTCGGGGAAAGTGACCGGCTGAGGCGGAAAACTCACTACGCAATCAACGAATTCGCCAAGTTGCGAGTGCAACACCAGAACAATAGGCAATCGCGCCTTCTGCCGTTCGTCCTGACGTTGCCGGAAAACCTGGTTGAGCCCGAAGTCGTAAGGGGTTCCGTGGATTTCCCCATTGCCGTCGCAAAAAATCACCACCGTCAATCGCTGGGAACTGCGCACGACCTGGTTGAGCAGCGGCACCACCGTATCAAAGCCGGTTTTCTTTGAGTACCGTCGGCTGCCAACAAAAGCGTTGATATTGGACGCCATCATAGCCCCGCTGTCCGGCCTCCAGCGCTGCAGCGGAAACTGCCCGGCCTGCAATTCCTGGTCGAACGTCCACACGCCGACGGTGTCATTTGTGCGCAACTGGCCGGTCGCGCCGGTCGCCAGGATGTCGCCGAGCGTCTTCTGCACCGACGGCAGGCGCCGTTTCATTTCCGCCGACGTGTCGAAGATGAGCAGAAAACGGTTGTCCACTTTCCGCGCCGCCGGCTGTGCGCGCAGCGCCGGAGCCGCGGCCATTGGGCCGAACAGCGCCAGGAACATCCAGGCGCCGGGAAGAATCCGATTCCATTGGGTTTGGTTTTTCATTTCAAATCTCGTTTGTGGCTCCGGTTGAAACGGTTCCGTTCCGCCCGGTTATGGTTCCGCAATTCATCCTGCGATTCCGTCAGCGCCTGCTCAATCATGCGGATGAAATTGGCGCAGCTCGACACCAGGCCGCCCAGGCCCGACACCGTCTCGCGCTCGGCGACATCGTCAGTCACCGCCAGCACTTCGCCATAGGCGCCGAACCGGTGCGCCGCGCGCTCGATCATCTGGTCGGCGGTCTGGCCGGCGCGCGAAAATAAAACCTCGACCGCCGGATGCGATTCGGGCGGCGGTGTTCCCGACGGCGCACCGGCACCATCGAAGAAAATCGTGACCGGCGTGCCGGCGGCATCATTAAAGCGCGTGAGCACATAGATCAATTCCTCTCGCGCCCGGGCCGAGTGACGCGGCCGGCCGGGGGCCAGTTCCGGCCAGTTGTGCAACAGACTGTAGCCGTCCACCAGGATACGAACGAGCGCCATGCGGCAACAGAGTAGCCGTTTGCGCCTAAAGTAAAATCCTAATCTTGATCATCACCGCCCGCCGGGTCCGCCGCCGGATCACCATTCACATCAGGATCAGGACCAGACCGGGCCGAATCGCATTGTCTTTCCGGTTGAAACCGGATTAAATCAATGCTCGCGCATTTGCCATGGCCGCTGCGAACAACATCTTTTGGAAATCGAACCGCGGCATCATCGCGCTCGCGCTGGTAGTGCTGGCACTTGACCAGTTCACCAAATGGTTGGTGGTGCGCACCCTGAATCTGAGCGACGAAACGGTGGTCATTCCCGGTTTCTTCAAACTGGTCCACTGGGGCAATACCGGCGCGGCGTGGAGCCAGTTCAGCGGCAATAACGCCGCACTCGCCCTGGTCGCCGTGTTCGCGCTCGTCGCGCTGTTTCTTACGCGCCACCACTTCAATTCGCACACCCTCTCCGGCCAGATTGCCTTCGGCTTAATCTTCGGCGGCATCGCCGGCAACCTGACCGACCGCCTGCTGCCCAGCCGCCAGGCCGTGGTGGATTTTCTTTATTTTTACCTGCAACAACGCAACGGCGGCATCATCGATTTTCCCGCCTTCAACGTCGCCGACACCGCCATTTGCACCGGGGTGGGACTGATTTTTATCATCACCTGGAAAACCGAGCACACGCCGAAACCAGTGACAGGCGGCACGTGACCAGTAACATGAAAAAATTTCCGTCGCCGGCCGTTCTGTGTTTCTTGCCGCCGGTCACTTGTCATCTGCCACCTTGAAATGCCCGCGCGCACGGAAACTTTCAACGTCGAGACCTCGCTCCCGGCCGGACGCCTGGACGTCTTGCTACGCGAAAAGTTTCCTGCCGCCTCGCGCGGCGCCTGGCAACGGCTGATCGAACAGGGCCACGTCCGCGTCAACGGCCGGACCGTCAAACCCACGCACCATCCGCGCGCCGGCGAGCGGATTGAAATCCACTGGCCTGAAGCCCGGCCCGCCGAAGCCCGGCCGGAGGAAATTCCGCTCGATATTTTGTTCGAGGACCAATCGCTGCTGGTGCTGGACAAACCCGCCGGGCTCGTTGTGCACCCCGCCGCCGGCCACGAGGAACATACGCTCGTCAATGCCCTGCTCCACCACTGCCGGGGATCGCTCAGCGGCATCGGCGGCGTCGCCCGGCCCGGCATCGTCCACCGGCTCGACAAGGAAACCAGCGGCTGCCTCGTCGTCGCCAAAAACGACGGGACGCATCTCGCGCTCTCGGCCCAGTTCGCCGGGCGGCAGGTGGAAAAAATCTACCAGGCGATCGTGTGCGGCGAACTCGCGCGGGCATCCGGCGAAATCCGCGCCGCCATCGCCCGGCACCCGTCGCACCGCAAACGCATGGCGGTCCGCGATGACGATTCCGGCCGGGCGGCGCATACGAGTTATCGCGTGCTGGAAAAATTAAACTCAGCCACGCTCGTTGAGGCGCAAATCCACACCGGGCGGACGCACCAGGTGCGGGTCCACTTCCAATTTCTCGGCCACCCCCTGGTGGGTGACGCAACCTACGGCGCGCGACCGAACAAAAAACTCACCGAATTGACCGGCTACGAAGCGCCGCGGGTGATGCTGCACGCGCGGGAACTGTCATTCGTCCATCCGCGCACGCAGAAGCAGTTGAGCTTTGAAGCGCCGCTGCCGAAGGATTTCCGGGAGGCGCTGAAGTTTTTGCGGGCCTGAAAGCGCCGCCGGCGCTGATGATGCGCTCCCGCAAAATTTGTTCGCCTGTCGTGCGTAATTTTCACATATTGGACGGGAATGAAATCCATGACGGGCTACGGTCGCGGCGAGTGTGCGCGGGACGGCTTCAAAATCACCGTGGAACTCAGCGCGGTGAACCGCCGGCAGACGGAAATTTCCGTGAACCTGCCGCGCGAACTGGAAATGCTCGAAGCCCCGGTGCGCGACGCCATCAATGCCCGGATCGCGCGCGGGCGGGTCACCGCGCGCATCACCATTCACGCCGCCAACGGCAAGCTGTCGGCGCGCGCCCATATCAACCTGCCGCTGGCCAAAGCCTATGCCGCCGAACTCAACCGCCTCGCCAAACAGCTCAAGCTGGCCGACCGGGTGACGCTTGACCAGGTGGTCCGCGCGCCGGGAGTATTCCAGACGGACGAAGAACTGATCGATGCCGAAAACATCTGGCCCGTCGTTGAGAAAGCCTTGAAGCAGGCGCTGGACGCGCTGGTGAAAATGCGGGAACGCGAAGGCGCGCATCTGGCGCAGGATCTGGCCAAACGCATCGGGGTCATGCGCCAAAGCGCCGGGCAAATCCAAAAACAGGCGCCCCAGACGGCCGAACGCTATCGCCAGCAGCTCATCGAGCGCATCAAGAGCGCCGGCCTGGCCTCCCCCGCGCCGGATGACGAGCGGTTGTTGAAGGAAATCGTCCTGTTCGCCGATCGCTCGGACATTTCGGAGGAATTGACCCGGCTGCAAAGCCATTTCCAGCAGTTTGAGGACTGCCGCAAATCGAAGGAGCCGGTGGGGCGCACGCTGGATTTTCTCGCGCAGGAAATGAACCGCGAAATCAACACCGTCGGTTCCAAGGCAAACGACGCGCTGATTGCGCGCGACGTCGTGACACTGAAGGCGGAACTGGAAAAGTTCCGCGAGCAGGCACAGAATGTGGAATGAGTACCAGTGACAGGCGCGAGTGACATGAAAGTCGAGAGTCGAGTATCGAGAGTCGAGGCCCGGTCCCCCAAGGCGGCGGGCGGCGGCCCTTTGTTGATCCTCATCTCCGCCCCGTCAGGCGGCGGCAAGACCACGCTCTGCAACCAGTTGCTTGCCGCGCGGCCGGACATGACCCGCGCCATCACCTGCACCACTCGCGCGCCGCGGCCCGGTGAAAAGGACGGCGTGGACTATTATTTTTTGGACCCGGTGGAATTCCAGCGGCGCGTGGCGGCGGGCGAATTCATCGAGCACGCGACGGTTTTCGGCCGCGGCTACGGCGTTTTGCGCTCTGAATTGCTGGACCGATTGCGGCAGGGACGGGATGTGCTGCTGAACGTGGACGTGCAGGGTGCGGCGACGATCCGGAAACAAGTCCGGCAGGAACCGGAACTGGAACGGGCGCTGGTGACGATTTTTTTGACCCCGCCATCCCTGGCCATCCTGGCAGAACGGTTGAAAAAGCGCGCCTCGGACACACCGGAGGAAATCCAGAAACGGCTGGGCGACGCGCGGAAGGAAATCGCCCAATGGAACCAGTTTGATTACCTTTTGATCAGCTCGACCATCCCGGAGGATTTGCGCCGGATGCTGGCCATTGTTGAGGCGGAGAAAATGCGCACGGCCGGGGCACAACCGCCGGAGTTTTAACCGCCCATCGGCGCTGAGAACTGATGATTATGCCAGTCAAGATTGGCGGAAACCGGCGGTTCCCGTTACAGTCAAAACATGAGTGCTTCAAAGAACATCATTTTGGGCGTGACCGGCTCCATTGCCGCTTACAAGGCGGCGGACCTGGCCAGCCTCCTGACCAAACAGAAATGCCGCGTGCGGGTGGTCATGACCGCTGACGCGCAACAGTTTATCACGCCGCTGCCGTTCAAGGTGCTCTCGCGCCAACCGGTCGTGACCGATCTCTACAACGAAGAGGAAGGCTGGAAGCCGGCGCACATCGAAATGGCGGATACAGCCGGGCTCCTGCTCATCGCCCCGGCGACGGCAAACATCCTCGCGAAACTGGCGCATGGCCTGGCGGACGATGCGTTGACCTGCATCGCGCTGGCGTTGAATCCCAACGCGAAAATCTTGATCGCCCCGGCAATGAACGGCAAGATGTGGCTCCACCCGGCCACGCAACAGAATGTGAAAACACTGATCGCGCGCGGCGTGGAATTCATCGGACCGGATGCGGGGATGCTTTCGTGCGGTTACGAGGGCATCGGCCGGATGTGGCCGGTGGAGGTGATTGCGGAACGCGCGCGGAAATTGCTGCGCTGAACCTTCCCGGCCGGCCGCAAGTTTATGAAATCCAGCTTTTGGCACCGGTGGAAGCGGTCGCTCACGCTGCTGGAAATCCCGGCCCCCGACCCGCTGCGACTGCTCCGGCGCATCGAAGTCATGGAACGGGACATCATCCTCCCGGTCCGGGCCGTCGCCGTGGGGTTCATTTTTTATTCTTTTGTTTCGACACCGTGGTTCGGGTTGACGTTGAGCACCCTGGATGTGACGGTGGAAACGGTCCAATACATTTTCTGGTTTTACGTGCTGGCCAGCGGAGCCCTGGCCGCGCTGCTGCTGAACCTGAGACGACTGCCCCTGGCAGTGGTGCAATGGACGGTGGTCACCAGCAGCCTGGTGGATGGACTGTTTCTTGCCGGCTTGACGCTCATCACCGGCGGCCTGGATAGTGTCCTGTTCTGGCTGTTTGTGCCCCTGATTATCCGCAACGCCGTCAGCGTTCCCGTGGGTTTTTCGCAACTGTTTTTGAATGTGGCGATCAGCCTTTGTTATGCGCTGGTGGTGGCGCTGGACGTTTCCATATCCTTCAACCTGGACGATTATACGCGATTGGCGCTGGACCTGACGTCGCACGAGGATTGGGGGGAGCCGTTTGTGTTGCGGTTGGCGGTGCTGCTGCTCGCAACGGTTTGTTGCTATGGCACCCAGGCGTTGTTGGAGCGCCAACGGCTGGCCGCCGAGGAAGCGGAAGAATTTGCCGCGCGCGAAGGCCAGCTGCGTTCCGCCGGGCGGCTGGCCGCCGAATTCGCGCATCAAATCAAAAATCCGCTGGCCGTCATCAACAGCGCCGCCTTTTCCCTGCAACGCTCCCTGCGCAACACCGGGACGGACGTATCCCAGCAAATCGGCATCATCCAGGAGGAAGTTGCGCGGGCTGACCAGGTCATCACGCAAATCATGGGCTACGCACAATTGAGCGAGGGCCATGTTGAAAAACTTGATGCCATCGAGGAGCTCGATCGCGCGATTGCGCAGGTGTTTCCACCGGCCGTGCCAACGAACATTCAAGTTCATCGCGCCTATGGCCGCGATTTTCCACCATTGCTGATGCAGCGCGGCCATTTGTCCGAAACGTTCATAAACCTTTTGAAAAATGCGCAGGAAGCGCTGGGTGATAAAGGCCGGGTGTTTGTCACAGCTGACAGCCACCGCGATCATTCGATTGAAATTTCCGTGCGCGACGAAGGCCCGGGGATTGCGCCGGACAAAGTCGGGCGGATTTTTGAGGCTTACTACACCACGAAGGAGCGGGGCACCGGGCTCGGACTGGCGATTGTAAAACACAACGTGGAGCTGTACGGCGGCCGGGTGCAGGTCGAATCCGAGCTTGGAAACGGTGCGAAATTCAGCTTAATCTTTCCGGCGAAAGCGCTGATGAAACCGCCCTTATGAGTGTGTTGTTGCCACCCGTGCTCGTCGTGGATGACGAGAAGAACATGCGCCTGTCCCTTCAGACGGTGTTGAAAGGTGAAAGGTATCCCACCCGCGCGGTGGAATCCGCCGAGGAGGCGTTGCAACTGCTGGCCCACGAGGAATTTTTCATGGTCATCACCGATGCCCGGCTGGGCGGCATGAGTGGCTATGAATTTCTCGGCAAAATCCACCATCAATGGCCCGATCTCCCGGTGCTCATGCTCACCGCCTACGCCACCCCCAAGCTGGCCGTCGAAGCCATCAAGGCCGGCGCCATTGATTATGTGTCCAAGCCGTTCGCTCCGGAGGAATTGCTGCACGCCGTCGCCCGCTGCGCCGAACGTTACCGGCTGCTGCGGGATAACGCCGCGCTGCGCTCGCGCGCCAATGAAGTTTTCGGCCTGGAACAGATCGTGGGTGAATCGCAAAAAATCCACGAGTTGCGAAAATTGATCCAGACCGTCGCTCCCACCGACGCCCGGGTGCTCGTCCTGGGCGAAAGCGGCACGGGCAAAGAGCTGGTCGCCGGCGCGCTGCATGGGTTGAGCCATCGGCGCGAGGCCAATTACGTCCGCATCAATTGCGCCGCCATCCCCGAAACCCTGCTCGAAAGTGAATTGTTCGGCCACGAAAAAGGCGCGTTCACCGGGGCGCTGAGGCAAAAACCCGGCCGGGTGGAGGAAGCCGACGGCGGCACGATTTTTCTCGACGAGATTGCGGACATGAGCAAGCCGCTGCAAGCCAAGCTGCTCCGGTTCCTGGAAGACGGCTCGTTCACGCGCGTCGGCGGCACACAGGAACTCCGCGTCAACGTCCGGCTCATCGCCGCCACCAACCGTGATATTGTGCAGACCATTGCCGAAGGCCAGTTTCGCGAGGATTTGTTCCACCGCCTGAACGTGGTGCAATTCCGCCTGCCCCGGCTGCGCGACCGGGAGGGGGACGTTTTGCTGCTGGCCGGGCATTTTTTAAAAATGTTCCGCACCACAATGAATAAAACCGTGGCCGGCATCGCGCCCGCGGCGCGCCAGAAATTGCTCTCGCACCCCTGGCCCGGCAACGTCCGCGAATTGCGCAATGTCATCGAACGCGCGCTGATTCTGGAAACGACGTCCGAAATCCAGCCGGCCAGCCTGCCGGATTTCACGGTCGAAATGCGTTTGCAGAAGCCCGCCTCCCCGCAGGCCGCGCCCGATGAATCGCTCGATGATGCGCTCGCGCGGCTGGAGCGCGAATTGATCAACCGGGCGATGGAACATAACGGTTTCAACCTGACGCGCACCGCGGAACAGCTTAAACTCAGCCGGCATTCGCTCCGTTACCGGATGCAGCGGTTGAACCTGGATTTCGGCGACAAAATACCGGATGAAAATGCCTGACGCCGGGCCGGACCGGAAACCCGATTTTATTTTGACACCATGAATAACGCCCTCAACCGGATGCCGCCGGCCTGGACGGACTTTTTTATCATGGCCGGCGCCTTCCTGTTGATATTGACCAGCGCGTTGATCTGGCTGGTGTTTTTTCGCAAGACCCGGAAGCGACGGCGCAAATATCGCCACCGCCATCAGCATCGTTTGCCTGGCACCACCACCCTCGCCCAAACCGGCGGTTTGCCGCCAGTCCGCCGGGAGGAAAAACCTCCGGGTCCGCCGCCGTCCCTTCCCGAGCCGTAATGCACCACAGCCGCACCATTACCCGCAAAAGCGCTTCCAACCTGGCACTCGCCTTTGTCATGTTGCCACGTGCCCGGCGTGACGCCATGTCCGCGCTTTACGCCTTTTGCCGGAACGTGGACGACGTGGCGGATGAGGCATCCGTTCCGGTTGAAAGACGCCGGGCAGAACTGGCCGAGTGGCGCGCGGACATCCGCCGCGCCTGCGAAAACCAATCGCCGCAAATTGCCCTGAACCGGGAGTTCCAGCCCGTCATCCGCCAATATCATCTGCCCTTCCAGCTCTTCGACGAATTGATCCAGGGCTGCGAGATGGATTTGGACATCCCGCGCTACGAAACTTTCGAGCAACTCGAACTTTACTGCCACCGCGTTGCGTCGGTGGTCGGCCTGTTGAGCATCGAAATTTTCGGCTACCGGAATCCCGCCTGCCGTGACTATGCGGTTCACCTGGGCAAGGCCCTGCAATTGACCAACATTTTGCGCGACGTGCGCACCGACGCCGAACGCGGTCGGATCTATCTGCCGCTGGCCGCGCTGAAACAATTCAATGTGTCCCCGGACGAAATTTTGCGGCACGAATACTCCGAGCGTTTCGTCCAACTGGCTGCCAGCATCGCCGGCTACGCCAGAAATTTTTATCGCCTTGCCCGCGCGACCCTGCCCGCGGAAGACCGGCGGTCCATGGTGGCCGCCGAATTGATGGGCTCGGTTTACTGGCGGCTGCTGCTCAAACTGGAATCACACCGGTTCAATGTCTTCGGCCTGCAGCCAATGCGGCTCGGCAGTGGCTATAAAACCCTTCTGATTCTCCAAAGCTGGTCGCGCTTTGCGGTCGGCGCAACCGCATCCAACTATGGGCCGCCCTGAAGCTGCACCGGCGGATTTGAGACGCCGCCTCATCGTCAATGCGGATGATTTTGGCCGCTCGCCATCCATCAATGAAGCCGTGGTTCGCGCCCACCAGGAAGGGATTTTGACCAGCACCAGCCTGATGGTGAATGAATCCGGCTGCGACGAGGCGGTCAGACTGGCGAAGGAAAACCCCAAACTGGGTGTCGGGCTGCATCTGACCTTGCTGCTGGGGCATTCCGCGCTGCCGCCGGATAAAATCCCCGGACTGGTCAACCCGCGTGGCGAATTCGGCAATGCTCCGGTTGGCGTCGGCATGAAATACTTTTTCCAACGCGATCTGCGCGAACAATTGCGGGCGGAAATCCATGCGCAATTCAACCGGTTCCGCGCCACCGGCCTGCCGCTCGACCACGTTAACGGCCATCTGCATCTGCACCTGCATCCCGCCGTGTTCCGCCTGCTGATGGAAGACGCGGACCAGCTCGGCATCCGGCGCCTGCGGTTGACGCGCGAACCGTTCTGGATGGATTTACCCCTGGCTTCGGGCCGCCGATGGTATCGTGCCACGCATGCGGCGGTCTACTTCTGCCTTGCCTGGCTGGCGCAATCACGCCTCCGGCGCAAAGGCATCCGGTCCCCGCAACGGGTCTTCGGCCTGCTGCAAAACGCGCAGGTGAATGAAGCCTATCTGCTGAAGTTGCTGGCCGCCCTGCCCCCGGGTGATTCCGAGCTTTACTCCCATCCATCGCTCGACGAATTTAAAACCGAGTTCGACGCCCTGGTCAGCCCGCGCGTAAAGGAACTGGCCAAAAAGCTCAACGTCGAACTGATCCGCTACCAGGATTTGTAATATGACAAAGATTCTAATCATTCTCCTCATCGCGTTTGCCTTCGAGGCCTTCGGCATCATCGCCTTGAAAAAGGGCCTCAACGAAATCGGGTTGAAATACACCGAGCGCAAGGCCTCCCTGCCGGTCTGGAAAAATGTCGTCACCATGGTCGGCAACTGGTTCACGAACAAGGATGTGTTGTTCGGCCTGCTGCTGGAAACGATCTTCTTCGTCCTGCTGCAATACCTGCTCGGCCGGTGCGACGTGAGCTTTGTCTGGCCGTTGACGGCGATCAGCTTCATATTGACCACGCTGGCGGCTCAATTCCTCCTGCACGAACGCGTGGACGTCGTGCGTTGGAGCGGCGTAGCGCTCATCATGCTCGGCGCGGCCTTCATCAGCTACAGCGAACACGTGAAGGAAAAAAACCAGCCCACCAATGCCGCAGCTTCAGCCGCGGCGATCGCCACCGCACCGGAAATCCCGAAGTAGTCCGGTCAAGACCTCCGCCAGACGGCGCGCCGCAAATCGCGTGTTCCGCTGCAGATCCAGCAAGCGAGGCACTTTGGCCGGCGATTTCAAAAGTGCGCCGGCAAGTTTGACGATGGAAATCCTCTGTTCGGACGTCATCAGCACATTGAAATCGAGCGGCAGATCTTCATTTGCCGAGTCCGAAATCACCCGTACCGTGGCACCGGGAATTTTATGCTCGTGGCAAATCGTGCGGATCACCGCTGATTCCATCTCGACCGCGTCGGCCCCGGTTGTCTGCCGCAATTCGGCTTTTTCCGCAACCGTCGTTGCCACCCGGGTGGAACAGTGAAATTTCGCGGGTGAGGCCCCCAGCGAACAAAGCTTCTCGCCAAATCCTGCGTCAAAATCTTCATCAAACAGAACATCTCCGATTTTAAAGTCCGGATTGAGCGCACCGGCAAAACCGCACGTCAGCACCCGCTCCGGGTTGAGGCGGGCCAGTGCCGCGTTAAAGCGCGTGCTGGTATTGCGTCGTCCCATGCCCGTAACCAGAGTCTCCCGGCCGCCTTTTACGATTGGCAGCGGCAGGGCAAAAGCCGCCTCTTCCTTGACGGCAAAGCAGATCAGAAGAGCCACCGGCAATCGCTCACGGTACGAAGCATCCTTCATTTGATTCCCGCCAGTCTTTCCTTCCAGATGCGGTAAAGCTCCACCGTGGCGCGGACATCACGCAGGCAGTATTCGGCGATTTCGCGGAATTTGCTCTCGGCCATCAGTGTGTTTACGTCCAGGCCGGTGACGCCGTGGCTCTTGGGCGATTCGATGCCGAAGGCCTTGCAGTAAAAATCCAGGTTGAACCGCCGCGCCGCGCCTTCGCGCCCACTCACACCGTAAAACGTGAATTGCTCCGCCAGGTCGCAATGCGGCTCGACGGCGTAACGGTAGCCCAGCCAGTTCTTCTTTGAGATGGGCACGTTGAGCAGCGCCGAACGAAGATAGATGAACGGCACGTCAAAGCCGCGCCCGTTGAATGTCACCACATGATCGTAATGTTTGGCCACATCCCAGAACGCCGTGAGCAGTTCGGCCTCGTCCGCACAGGGGACAAATTCCACCGGCCCGCCTTCGCCCGCTTCCTCCTCGAAATCCTCAGCCAGGAACAGCGACTGGCCGCGGAGCGACTCAGCATTGAGCATGGCAATGCAAACGACCTGGGCGGTGAACGGCCAGAGATTGAACTGCTGCCGGATTTCGGCGCGTTTGGTTTCGCGGGCCGGTTCCTCGGCGATTTTTTCAGCCTCGCGAAACAGGTATTCCTGCTGCGTCTCGTCAAACAGATTGAGCGGCAGCGCGGACGTCTCGATATCGAAAACAATGGTGGCCATGTTGACGGCCTCGTTTTAGAAGAGTCAGACCTTTTCGGCAATCAAATCGTAGTCCGTATGGCCAACGACTTTGACCCGGGCGAACTCGCTCACTGGCACTTTCCCCCGCACGTAAACGCGGCCGTCAATGTCCGGCGCGTCGGCCTCGCCGCGGGCAATCAAATAGTTGAGAGTTGAGAGTTGAGAGTTGAGAATGGGTTTGTCGCGCAAAAGGCCGTGTTCCCATGAACTGACGTTGGCCTGGCGGAGTTGTTCTTCGTTCGCATGACCGTCAACGAGGACTTTGAGTGTGCGGCCGACGAAGGATTCGGAAACCCACCGGGCGATTTTATGTTGTTCAGCCATGGCCAGCTGGCGGCGCTGCTGTTTCACCTTGTCAGGAATCTGCCCGGTCATTGCCCCGGCACGCGTGCCGTCCTCTTTGGAATAAGCGAACACACCCAGCCGCTCGAATCTGGTTTCCCGAATAAACTCGAGCAACGTTTCAAAACTGGCCTCGGTCTCGCCAGGAAAACCGACAATGAACGTCGTCCGCAACATGATACCCGGCACGCCGGCGCGGATTTTCGCCAGCAAATCCACTATGTATTGCTTCGATGTTTCGCGCCGCATTCGCTCGAGCATGTTCTCGTGGATGTGCTGGAGCGGGATGTCCACGTAACGCGCCATCTTCGGGCACTCAGCGATGGTCCGGATCAGCTCGTCCGTCCAATGCGCCGGGTGGGTGTACAGCAGGCGGATCCAGAAATCACCCTTGAGCGAATTCAATTCGCGCAACAATGTGCAAATGGTGGTAGCGTCGGCAGAAAGTGACCGGGCCGCGGCGGAAAATTTCTCCGGTGACGAAATCGCGCGGCTGTGATTCGGGCGCAAGTCCAGGCCGTAATAGGTTGAATCCTGTGAAATCAGGTTCAATTCCTTCACCCCGTCGGCGATCAGCGCTTTCGCCTCGGCGACGATGTCCGCCTGCTGGCGGCTGCGATGCGAGCCGCGCATGCGGGGAATGATGCAGAAGCTGCAAGGATGGTTGCAGCCCTCGGCAATTTTTAAATAAGCAAAGTGTTTGGGCGTAAGGCGGAAACGCGGCGTGCCGAAATCGGGGATGAAGGTCGGACGCTGCGTCACGTCCAGAATCGGGGAGGATGGCCTTCCTGGTTCGACGACGGTTTTGGTTTTGCCGAACTTTCCCGTGCCACGAAGCGATTCTTCTTTTTCGTGTTGGGGCGTCGCCCGATTCCTGTCCAATTCAGCCAAATGCGAAACGATCTTGGTCTTTGGGGCTTTGGGCTTTGGATTCTGGACTTTTTCGGCACGCTGTGCCACCGCCTGTCGGACGATGTTCGAGACCTGCGCGACCTGGTCGATGCCCATGAACGCGTCCACCTCAGGCAGGAGCTTCGGCAGCTCGTCGCGGAAACGTTGCGGCAGACAACCGGAAACAATGACGGCCTGACCGCGATGATTGGCCTCCCGCAACTCGGCGGATTCGAGGATGGTGTCCACGCTCTCCTCCTGCGCGGCGTCAATGAACGAGCAGGTATTGACAATGACGGCATCAGCCTGGGAGGCGTCGTTGGTGATCTCCACGCCGTCCTGGAGCAGCGCGCCGAGCATGATTTCGGCGTCCACCAGGTTTTTGGCGCAACCGAGCGAAATCAGGCCCACCCGCAGCCGCCGGTCAGAGGAATTCTTTTTCGTCACAGGTCAATCAGGCTACGCAAGGCGGCGGGCGGAGTCGAAAATTATTTGCCGGCCGGGTTGGCGGCGGGCGCATTGGTGGCCGCCGGCGCGTTGGTGACCTCGGTTTCGGGCGGTGCGTTGGTTTCCGCCGGCATTCTCAGTTGCGAGCGGATGATGGCGCGCGCGGCGAAAGGTGCGCCCTGTTGCGGGTCAAGCAACCGGTCAAGCACGCTGCGGTTAATGTCGGCAAAGGGCGGCAGAGGGATGCGTTGCTGGGTGCTTTTCAAGTCGGAGATTTCCGACTGGTAACGCCCATATATTTTTCGCGCGAGCGCCTGGTAGCCGTTGAACCGGTCGTCCTGCCCAAGGACCAGTTCATAATAAGAACGCGTCAGCAAGCCCTGGACAGCCGAAGTCACCCGGTCCGGGGAAGTTTCGTTGATATCACCCTGCACGACGGCCATGGCGTATTGGTCGAGGGTGACATTGCGCGGGAAAGATGTGGGATCGCTATCAATGATCGGTTTGCCGGGATATTTCTCACCCAGATATTGAAACCATTTCGCGGCCTCGGCCACGCGATTATTTTCGTAGAGGAAATAAACCGCCTGGCGCAGAAAATTCCGGTGTGCCGTGGCTATATTATTGGTGAATTTGGGGTCTCCCACCAGCATCGTCTCATAGGTGGCATTGACCCGGGAGACCAGCTCGAGGTTCGGGCCCAGTTCATAGGACCCGTTGAAGGGGTTGGCGATATAGCGCCCGTGGGAAAACGCCTGAAGCATGGACTGGTAGATGTTACGGCGTACCGTGATCAAATCCTCCGTCTTCGTTTTGTCGGGATATTGCTCCGCTTTTTCCAGGCCCAGGGCGCCCCAATAGATTGCGTGCGCCTCGGGCAGCCGCCAATCCAGCGGCCCGTATTGCGCGTTCACTTTTTCCGCAAACACCGGGTCGAGCTTGTATTTGTTGGTGAACAATTGCATTCGCGCCACCGCCTCAGCTGTTTGCGGCTGGATTAATTCGGAGAAATTCGTCCCGTTCGGACCAAAGAACGGCATCATTTCCTGCGCCCATTGCTGCTTGTAATACAGGTTCGCATCATCAAGGTTTTGCCCTATCTTGTGCTGGAAGAACCAGGCCAGTGCGTTGTAGAGCAGGATATCATTGGGATTGTAGCGCAGACCCCGGTCACGCAACAGTTCGATGCCCCGCTCCACCCATTGCCAGCGATCGGGGAAATCCTTGAACTTCACCGAAATATTGTAGGCCATGTTCCACGCCTGGAACGACCAGACCTGGGTGAAATGCGGCTCCAGGTCGGTGATCCAATCCGCCAGCTGGGCCGCCTCGAAATACTTGTCGTCAATCTGCAAATCATTGGCGCGAATCCAGAGATAATTGGAAATCAACCCGCGGAACCCGCCCAGGGCGACGGTGGTGAACGCCAGCAGCGGCGGTGCGTCCGTCAACGCCGACGCGCGCGTCAGCCCCAACTGGTCGCGGTCGCGGTTCAACGACTGTTGCAGCCGGCCGGAAACGGCCAGCAATGCCGCCGCCAGCAGCAGCAGCACGATTTTTTTTGCGCGCACGTTCATTGGTTTCCGTGCAACGTCGCCAGTTCACGCCGGTTGAACAGGCTGATGCCGATGACGCTGAGGATACCGCCCAGCAGCAGGACGATTTGGGCGAAGGCCAGGCCCAGTTCCGTCCACGTAATGCTGCGCCCACTGCTCAATGAATCAATCGGCGAAAATTTTTCCACCAGGTTGATGATGATCAACATGCCCTTGAACAGCGGCATCAACACCAGGTCCACCGGTGAATGGCCCATGACGCCGGTCTCCGAATTGCCCGCCGTGACCGTGCCCGCTTCCACCGTCTCGGCCAGCGTGCCGCTGGAAAGCGCCATCGTCAGGACCGCCAGGGAAAAAAACGCCGCGACGGGAAACGTTAAAAAGCTTGCCGCCATCAATCCCAACGCCGCCAACAACGCCATCCAGCAGAAAATGATTCCCAGACCGCGAACAAAATTGAGCGCGAACCCGCTCTCGGGATACAGCACTTCTATCCCGTCCGCGAGGGGGAACAACAGCGCCGTTCTATTCGGATTTACGAACAGCACCGTCAACACGCCCTGCGGGTTGAAAAGGTCCGGCGGAATTTCAAACTCGTGGAACGTGTCCGGCGCCAGGCTCATGGGCTCCTCCGTGCGCCAAAAGGCGGTTTTTCCCGGCTCCCCCACCTGCCAGAGCGCGAGAAAGGTGCCGGACGCGCTCTTTTGCGCCGCGTTGAATTTCACGCGTAATTGCAATGGTTTGCCCCGCAAAAAATTCCGGGCAAAACCCAGGTCAATCTGCCATTGGCGGGAGTATCCCGGCGGCACGAGCTGGAAATCCGAACTGACCAGTTCGCGGATTTGCTTGCGCACTTCGGCCAGATCCGCCGGGGTCACCGGGTGGTCCTTCAAACGATCCTGCAAAATCCGTCCGGTTTCCGCTTCAATGGCCTGGTCGTTGCTGGCTTCCCTCGCCGAACCGCGCGCCACCAATACCTGCTCGCGCAAGACGGTTTGCTCCGCCGCCGGCAATCGCGCCGCGCGCCATTGCAGCAGGCCGTAAACGCAGGCGCCGGACAACGCCAGCAGCGCGGCGTTCAACGACACGATCCCCAGCCATTTGCCCAGCCAGATCTGCCAGCGGGCGATCGGTTTGGTCGCCACGATCTGGATCTGGCATTCCTCGATGTCGCGCGCCAGCGTGCCGCAGGCAAGCCAGAGAGTGGAAAGACCCAGCAGGGAGGTAATGACGCTGAGCGTGTACGTCAGCAAAATCTGGGTGAACCCGCGGGCCGTGCCGTCGTCCTTGATCAAAACCGGCAGGCCCACCACGGCCAACAGCAGCAACCCGGCAATCACCAGGAACAGCCGGAACCGAAAAGCGGCTTTCCAGGTCAACCAGGCGATGGCCAGTAGTCTTTGCATCAATCGATCGTCCCGGTTCTCGTTCTCGTCCTCGAACTAGGGCTTTTTTCCAAGCAGTGAAGACAATTTCTCGTCCGCCTTCGATAAATCCACCGACTTTTCTTCGGTTGCCGGTTTCGGCGGCGGGGCAACGGGTTGGGCGGCTTTCATCAAGGCCGCCAGTTTCCGGTCGTCCACGGGCGACACCGCGTCCGCGGACGGCACCGATGGGGATGGGGCAGCCGGCCGGGCGGATTGCGGCACGGCCAGCCGTTCCAGAATTTTCTCCGCGGGCGGTTTTTCCTCCATCCCCCCGCGCAGGTAAGCCGCCACGCGCGCGCCCGAGGTTGCGCCGGAAGTCTCCGCCGCAGCACGGCGCGCTTTCTGCACTACGTCGAGAAAATAGCTTTCCAGGTTCTGCGTCGGCGTATCAATCCGGACCTTATCGGCCGCCACATCCCGGCGGATGATTTCCAGCACCCGCTCCATGGTTTCCCGCGACAAGGCGGGCGTGGTGATACGGATGGCGTCCGGCGTGGCGAGCAATTCCTTGAGCGTGCCCATCGCCTGGATCCGACCGCCATAATAAATCACCACCCGGTCGCAGACGTCCTCTACGTCCGACAACAAATGGCTGCTCAAAATCACCGTCTTACCCCGCCGCGCCAGCGCCAGGATCAAATCCTTCACCTCGCGGCAGCCTATCGGGTCCAACCCGGACGTCGGTTCATCGAGAATCACCAGGTCCGGGTCGTTGATGAGCGCCTGGGCCAGGCCGATGCGGCGCTGCATGCCCTTGGAAAATTCGCCGACGGAGCGCATGTGGACCTGGCCCAGGCCGACCATTTCCAGCAATTGTTCGGTCCGGCTGTTGCGCTCAGCCTTGCCGAGGAGAAACAGGTTCCCGAAAAAATCCAGGGTTTCGCGCGAATTGAGATAGCGATAAAGATAGGATTCTTCGGGCAGATAACCGATGCGTGACTTGGTCTGCACATGCCGCGGCGAATGGCCGAACACCTCGATGCGCCCCTTCGTGGGGTTGAGCAAACCCAGCAGCAGTTTGACCGTGGTGGATTTGCCGGAGCCGTTCGGCCCGAGCAGGCCGAACACCTCGCCGCGCCGCACGTCGAAATCCACGTTGTCCACCGCGCGCGCCTTGGGCCGGTTCCAGAAATCCTTGAACACCTTCGTCAGGCCGCGCACGGAAACGACGACCTCGCCGTTCGATGGCGGATTGCGTATGGCGGACTGCGGATTAGGTTCGGCAACGGGCATAAAACAAACGGGAAACGCTCAGGCCAGCTTTGGTGTCAGCTGGCCGGATGGTTCGGGATGGGAACCGGGGCCGGGCCGCGGCGCCACCGGTTCGGGATGGAAATGTTCCAGTTCCTCGCCCTTGCGCACCAGCCGTGCGCTGTTGAAAATCACGATCAGCGAACCGACGACATGCAGGATGGCGCCGGCAATCGGACCGATGACGGCGGTCACAGCCACCGTCCAGCCCACCAGGATGAAGCAGACGCCAAACGCAAAATTCTGGTTGATAACGGCGCGGGTGCTGCGCGAAAGTTTCACGAGAAACGGCAGGCGGCGCAGGTCGTTGTTCATCAGGGCAATCGTGGCGCTGTGGATGGCCACTTCGCTGCCGGCCGCGCCCATGGCGATGCCGATGTCGCCCGCCGCCAGCGCCGGCGCGTCGTTGACGCCGTCACCGATGACGGCCACGCGATAGCCCTTGGCCTTGATGGCCCGGACAAACTCCACTTTATTCTGCGGCAGGCAATCGCCCTTCGCCTCTTCACAGCCGATTTCAATCGCCACCCGGGTGGCCACCGCCTGGCGGTCGCCGGAAACCATCGCGATGCGGCGAACCCCCGCTTCCTTGAGTTCGGCCAGGGACTCTCTGGCCTCGGCGCGAGTCTGGTCCTGTAAACCGACCCAACCGATGCATTTGCCATCGCGCGCGACGAAAATCAAACTCCAGCCCTCGGTTTCGTTCAGGTCAACGGACTTCACAAAATCCTCAGTCACGCCATTGTCCTTGAGCCATTGTGCCCGGCCCACCAAAACCCTGGCGCCCGCCACCTCGGCTTTTATGCCCCGGCCGGCAGCCTCGGAAAAGTTCTGCGGCTCGGCCAGCGGCACGCCGGCTTCGCCGGCAATTTGCGCGAGCGCCCGGGCCGTGGGATGGTTGCTGTATTTTTCCGCCGAAGCCGCGACCCGCAGCAGTTCCGCCGGCTTGGTTTCCCCGATCGGCATCAGCCGGCTGACCGCCAGCTGGCCGGTGGTGAGCGTGCCGGTCTTGTCGAAGACGAAGGCATTGATTCGCGCCGCCGCCTCGATGTCGGCGACGTTCTTGATCAGAATGCCGAGCCGGGCCGCGGCGGACAGCGCAGCGACCATCGCCGTGGGTGTGGCCAGAATGAACGCGCACGGGCAGGAAACGACGAACACGGTGATGACGCGGCTCAAATCGTGCGTGAACGCCCAGACGAGCGCGCCAATGACCAGCACGAGCGGCGTGTAAAAACCCATGTATTGGTCCACGATCTTCATGATCGGGAGCTTGGTCTTTTCCGCGGCCAGGATGAGTTCGCGCACGCGGCCCAGCGTGGTGTCCTCACCGGCGCGGCTGACCTTGATTTCCAGGACCCCGGTCAGGTTCTGCGTGCCGGCAAAAACCTCGTCTCCGGACTTTTTGTCCACCGGCAGGGATTCCCCGGTGATGGTGGCCTGGTTGAACGAGCCATGGCCGCTGACAATGAGGCCGTCCGCCGCGACGTTGTCGCCGGGGCGGACGCGAATCACATCACCGACGGCGAGTTCGCTGGCAGCGACTTCCTCCTCGTTTTTGTCGGCCTTGATCCGCCGGGCCTTGGTGGGGGTAAGCTGGATCAGGGACTCGATGGAAGCGCGCGCGCCCTCGGCAGTGCGGGTTTCGATGATTTCACCCATGAGCATGAAAAACGCGACGACCCCGGCGGTCTTGTAATCGCTCGAAGCAAACGCAGCGAGGACGGCGATGGCCACGAGTTCGTTGATGCTCAACCGGCCGACGCGCAAATCCTGGATGGCGGTCACCACGATGGGATAGCCCAGAATGATGGCGCCGATGAAGGCACTGGCGCTGGCGACGTTGCCGCCGCCCACGAACAACCAGTCCACGAGGTAAGCATTGAGGACGAAAACGACGCCCAGCACAGCCTGCCAGAGATGCACGACGGAATGTTCGTGGTCATGGCCGCAGCCACATTCCGGCCCGTGCTCGTGTTCGTGTTCGTGACGGCTTAAAAGTGACGTAACCTGCATAACAATCTTCTCTTTGCGATTTACGGATTCGCCGGGGCCGTTTTCGGTGCCGGCGGCTCACGATTCAACATTAACCGCACTTCCCGACTTTTTCCATTTTCGGCGGTGGGTTGAATCCATTTTTCCGCATTGGTCAATACCTGGCCCACCGCCTGCAAATAGGCCTGCTGCGCGAACAGGTTGGGATTGCTCTCGTATTTCGGCAGCAAATCATTGAAACGCTTCGCCTCGGCTGTGATAGATTCGACAAAGCGCGTCCGGTCGGCCGACGCGGTATCGATGATGGACTTGGCCTGGGCGCCAGCGTGGATCAGGACCTGGCTTTCGTAGCTGTGCGCGTCATTGAGCAGTTTGTTGCGGTTTTCGCGCGTGGTGGTGACCAGGTTGAAAACGTCCTGCAACTGCCGCGGCGCGATGCTCTGGACCTGGCAGTTGTCAATGACGATGCCCAGCTGGTCCCGTTCGGTCAAATCGTTGACCCGCTGGAGGACGGCGTCCTGGAAGCCGGCCACGTCGCGGGTGAGAATGTCGTCCACATTGAAACGGGCGGCCGTGTAGAGCAGCGCGTTATTGAGTTCGTTCTGCACCGTATTGGATGCGGTCTCGAAGGTGAAGACATAGCGCATCGGGTCGGCGATGTGATAATACAGCGTCGCCCGGGTATGAATGATGTTCCGGTCCGCGGTGAGCGCGTAACCGTCCGCCGCCGGATTCAGCGGGCCGGCGGGCGGCTCGACTCCGGTTGTCTTGTAGAGGACTTCCTGCTCGTGCGTCATGGCATACCAGCCCATGGTTGAATCCACACTTTGGATTTCCGTGATCGGAATTTTAACCACTTCGTCAATCGGATACGGATACGACCAATACCAGCCTGCGCCCAGCAGGATTTTCTGGCCCTCGCCGACCGGCTTGCCGAAACGCAGAATCACGGCCTTTTCCTGCTGCCGGACCTTGAAACCGCCGGAACCGAAAAACGCCACCACCATCAACAGCATGGCGATTTTGACAATCGCAAAACTGCTGCGCAGTGCCTCGGCCAGCGCCTGCGAGCCGGCATCGTCCGGCGTCACCGGCGTGGGATGCGGTTCGTGATCGTGTTCGTGCTCGGGACTCATGTTTTTACCGGCTCGGAGCGTTGGTCGGAAAATTCAGGAATAAATCGAACGGCGGGGTCCGTTCGTCAAAAATCAAGGTCGCCCGCTGATTGAGCGATTGTTTCAGCGCGTCGATGCGCAGCAGGTAATTCGCCAGCGCGGGATTTTGCTGGAAGACCGGCAGCACCATGGCCGCGGCAGCCTCGCCTTCGCCCCGGATGCGGGTGGCCGCGGCATCGGCGTTGGCGATGGTCTCGGCAGCCTGGCGGTCGGCGGCGGACTCGATGATCTGCGCCTCGGCTTTGCCTTCATTTTCCGTCTTGCTGATCAGCTTCTGCCGTTCGTTCTTCATGCGGTCAAACACGGTCTCCGTGACGCTGGCGGGCAGCTCGATTTTTTTGAAGCCGAGAAATTCGATCTGGATGCCATAATCGTTCGTGCTCAAGCCGGACTGGACGACCGCTTTGATTTCGTTTTCGATGGCGTCGAACTTCAGTTCCTTCGGGTCCGCATTCACGAAATCGGACAGGTTATGTTTGCCGATGACCGCGTTCTGGGCGCTGCGCAGCATGCCTTCGAGGATCCGCTGGGCGGCGGGCACGGAGCCCTGGAATTTGGGGTAAAACGATTTCGCATCGGAGATCTGCCAGCCGGTATAAATGGTGACGATGAGATTATTGTTGTCCGCCGTGAGCGTCTGGCTGAACTTGTCCTCGAAATTCTGGATGCGCTGATCGAACTTGTAGACCTTCTGGATCGGCCACGGCCATTTGAAATACGCGCCGGGCTTTTCGTAAGGTTGGGCGGTGGGTTTTTCAAACGTCGTGACGATGGCGACTTCCGACTGGCGCACTTGAAAAACGAAGAGCAGCAGGGCGAAAATCACCACCAGCATGACGCCGATAACGATGGTTATGGCATTGCGTTTCATGGCGATGAATTATGGGAGGAGGGAGTCACGTTCAAATTTTCCAACAGGTCGTTGCGGATCCGGTCTTCCAGGTTGAAAACCACCACGTCCGAGGTGTTGGTGACGAGGATAATGTATTTGCGCGCCTGGCCGGTGGCCTCGGCGAACATCTGGAAATAGGCGCGCTGCCGGTAAACCGACGGGGCCGCCTCAAATGCCGGAATCTGGTTGGTGAACAGCGCCGCGCGGGCGAACGCCGAAACTTCAAGCCGCTGCCGCAAGGCATCCGCCACATTGGTGGTGGTAAACGCCTGGGCGCCGGCCAGCGCGTTGGTGCGGATGGCCTCCGCCTGCGCCTTGAGAATGGACGCCAGCTTCGTTTGCTCCGCGCCGACTACTTTTTCGTAATCGGCTGCGACCGGGGTCGGCGGGTGAATGTCCTGCAAGCCGACAAAGGTTATTTTGGCGCCCAACCGGTTCGCATTGGCGGCGGCCTGGATCTGATCACTCAAGGTCCGGGCCGCTTCCAACCGGTTGCGCGACATGATATCGTTCAAATCCACGCCGGCCAGGAAATGCACCACGGCGCGCGTCGCCAGGGTCTGCAACAAACCGGCCGGGTCGGCGTTGTGGTAGGCCCAGTCCATGAGGTTGGTGATTTGAAACTGCACCGGGATGCTGACGGCGATGAGGCTCACCGGCGGCGCTTTAAGCAGGTCATTGGTGTCCGCCCCTTCTTTGGCGATGGTCACCGGGGCGCGGTTGCCGACCAGGAAATTATCCTCCTTGGCATGGCTGACGCTCCATAAAATGATGCTGGCGCTTTCGCTTTGGGCGTCCGACTGATAACCGATGACAAACGTCTGGATCTGCTCCGTGCGCTGGCGGTATATTTTATCTGCCGGCCACGGCCATTTCAGGTGCGCTCCCGGTCCCAGCACCGTGACCGGCCGGCCGAACCGCTCCAGCACCGCCTGTTCGCCCGCATCGACGAACACCACGGTGGTGGAAAGAAACAGCACCGCCAGTTGCGCCAGCAGCAGCACGGGCAGGTTTTTCTGGAGCAACTGGAAAAACCAGGTGTCCGAAACTTTGAAGCCGAACTGGTAATCCAGCGCCTGCGCCGCCGTCGTGAACAGGCTTTCCGGCTGGGCGAGCAGGCCGACGATGCGGCTGTCGTAAAGGGGCCGGGTGATTTTGCCCTTCACGCGCGGCCGGTAAATTTCCAGCAACAGGGTGGCGAGCATTTCCAGCGCCATCAAACCGAGCAGCACACACAAGACGCACCCGACGTAAAAATCCACTTTCGGAAATTCCGTCCGGGCCCCGGCAATGCCCAGCGCAGTAATGAAGCAGATATATGCACCGGCCAGCAAAAAGCTCGCGCCGGGCCGCAGCAGCCGGTGATTTTCCAGCCGCGCGATGGTCACGGAAAATCGCCCCAGCAAAAACAACAACAGCGCAAAAATCCCGAACAACGACAGCGAGATCAGGGCGCGGTCGGGCGGAATGCCATTAGCGGTTTTGGCCATCCAGCGCCAGAGCAGGTAGGCACCGCCGGCTTCGAGCAAAAACAGCAGCCCGCCGAAGGCCGGGACAAAGAACTTTTCGAATTGCGCGCGGGCGCGTTGGGCCGGAAAAATCTCCGCGTCTTTCGCTTCAAACAGCGCCGTCTCGCCGCGGGTACGGGCCAGCTCCTCGACCTCCAGTTTTTCCAGCCGCTCGTTTTCCTCGAGTCGCATCTGGAACCAGCCGGCAAAAGCCACGAGCACGCCGAGGCCGAGGAAAATCACGCAGGCCTGGCCCGCCAGCGAATTCACGTAACCGGTCACAACAAAAGCGGCGATGAAAATCACCACCGCCGCGACCAGATTCACCAGACCATTTTTTTGGACGTTGTGCTCCACAGAAACAAACAATGCAAAATTACAGGTTAATTACAGGTTAAAAATTAGAACTGACGGTTGCGGTTCGCACCGGCGGACCCCGCATTTTTGCTTTTTCATTGTGATCTTTTCATTCAACCGAGTTCCCGTTCCTCAAACAGGGCCGTGCCGACGGCCAGCGCCGCGCCCGCGTAGGCGACCATGTAGGCAAAGGCCTCGCCGACATAGTTCCAATGGAACGTGCTTTTGCCCATGTCGAGAGCATCGGCAAGCCAGAAAAGTTGCCAGTTTGGAACGATGGTGTAAAGCATCGAAGCCCACCATTTGCCAGCTTCTGCCCGGGTACCGAAAAGATAATCCGACATCAGACCGATCAAAAAGAACGCCGAACAGACCGCCAGCGTGGGGAGGGTATCCAGCCGTGTCGAGCAGGCCAGCGCCAGCGCGGCCAGCAGCCACAAAGCGAATAAAATCAGGATCCCCGCCGGCACCAGCCGCCAGTCCACATGGGTCGCCACGCCAAAGGTCTGCATCTGCCGGGTGAATTGAAAAACCAAAAATGCCGCCAGCGTCGCCGTCACCACCAACGCCAGGACCGCGTCGCTCACAAACGGTCGCCGCAGGAAAAAATTGCTGAAGCCCGCCAGCGCGTAAGCCACGGTCACCCCCCCGGCAAAAATGCTGAGCGCGACCAGATTGGTCTTGCCGTAGGCGTCGAACGCCATCCAGTTGGCGAGCAACACGCCGATCAGATTGACATACGACAACAGGGTCAGCGCCGCGGCCAGTCCGGCATATTTGGCCAGGAAGAATTGCGCGCGGCCAACCGGTTTCGACAGCACGGCCAGGGCAGTGCCCGCCCGGATTTCGCGCGCGAGCGATGCCGACGCGCTCAATACCGCGCCGAGCAATCCCGACAGCAACATCACCGCCAGTGCGCTGGTGGAAACCAGCTTCGGCTCGTCGCCAAAGGCAAAGTAATACGGCACGGCCAGGAAAATTTCAAATAGCACCGATGCCGTCATCAGCAGCAGAAAAACCGGCTGCCGGATCAACTCCATGAAGGCATTGGTGGCGATGGTTAGAAATTGTCGCATGTCGGATGTCGACCGAAAGATTAATTACCCGGCGGCTGATTGCCAACGGTTAAACCGTCCAATACGCTGGTCATAGTCGAGTTTTCAAGGAAATGGAGCATTCCGGCGGCAATTTTGTTCAAAATTAAAGGTCACGCCATCGCCCGCGCGATGCTGTGCCACCAGGCATCGTGCAGTTCGGTGAGGGGCACGCTGAAGCCACCGCCGCCGGTTTTGACCGTCAACTGGTCGCCGCCCACCCGGCCGATCGGCTGGGCGGAAACACCCATCAGCTTCGCGCGCTCGACCGCCTTCACTGCGTCGAGCGCCCGGCAGGTGATGACCACGCGGCTTTGGCTTTCACCAAACAGCAGAGCGTCCAATCGCAACGTGGCGGCGTCCCGGGAGAGCGCCGCATTCTTTTCTTCGGATGGTTCGGATTGACTGGCAGCGCTCTGCCGAGACGTTGCTACGACGGATAGATCCACCGTTGCACCGATCAATCGCGGCGTTTCGCGGGCCACCAGCTGGCTGATGCAACTCTCGGCCAGGCAAACGGCCAGTCCGCCCTCGCTGCAATCGTGGGCGCTCCGCACCAGGCCGGATTGAATCAGGCCGAGCAACGTCGTGTGCAACGTGCGGGCTGCCTCCAAATCGCAGCGCGGCGGCGTGCCGTTTTTCCGGCCGTGAATGACCTGCAAATACGCGCTGCCGCCCAGACCCTGCAGGGGATCGCCCTGGTCCACCGCATCGCCCAGCAAAATGATGGCGTCGCCTTCGTTCTTGAACCACTGGGTCGTGACGTGCTCCGGTTTTTCGATGATGCCGACCACGGCCACGGTCGGGGTGGGGTCGATGGGACCGGCCGGACTTTGGTTGTAGAGCGAGCAATTGCCGCCGGTGACGGGCGCGTTGAAAGCCCGGCACGCCTCGGCCAGGCCACGCACGGATTCCTTGATCTGCCAGAACAACTCCGGTTTGAGCGGACTCGGCATGTTGAGGTTGTCGGTCGTGCCCAGCGGCACCGCGCCGGAACAGGCCAGGTTGCGGCAGGCCTCCGCCATCGCC
>Ga0265338_10002677_pt1 | contig 26195 bp, 29 predicted proteins | sample 42126metaG_FD_193579 | JGI IMG/M metagenome (GOLD analysis project Ga0265338, IMG submission 193579) | Rhizosphere microbial communities from Carex aquatilis grown in University of Washington, Seatle, WA, United States - 4-21-26 metaG | ecosystem: Host-associated > Plants > Roots > Rhizosphere...
CGTAGCCCTGACGTGGGCGACTCAGCACCCGCCGGCTGCGCCCACGGTCGTAGCGTGGGGGCGTGGAAGTGAGGCTCTTCGGCGAGCTCGAGATCGCCGCGCAGGCGCTGAAGTCCCTCCGGCCGGGTCTACCCGGCAGGCACCGCCTGGTCCTGCGCCCGCCCTCGCCCGAAGGCTGCGGCGAATTCGTCCGAGCCGATCGCGGCAATTGCGGCCTGGCGGGCCCGGTCCACATCGTCGTGCTGGAACGGAGGAACTTCGGCGGCGGCATCGGCCCGCAGGCCCTCGGCCCGTCCGAGGAGCAGGGCTGCCTGCCCCGGATCGTCGCCCTCCGCGGCGACGGCGGCGAGCACGACACAGCAGACCGCGGCGGCCACCCGAAGTTCGTTCTGCGGGTCGACGCGGTTCTTGAACCGGCGAGGGTCTCCCCCGCGGTAGAGCTCCAGCGCCTCGGTCGCCGCCGCGACCGCGGCGCCGTCGTCACGGTGCAGCCGATGCACCACCGCCATTCCCGTGAGGGCGAGCAACATCACCGGCGTATTCCGTAGCCGGCGCGCGCCGTCCAGCGCGCGCAGATAGGTCGTCTCGGCCCGAGCGACGTCGCCTTCGTGGAGAAGCGCCCATCCGAGGCGGGCGACCAGTGACCCGGTGAAGCCCCGCAGCCCACACTCGTCGTTCGTTGCGATGGCCCGATCCAGCGCGTCGACCGCGGCGCCGTAGTCGCCCGCGCGTTCGTCGAAGTCGGCGACCACGTCGAGCGTCATCGACAGCATGACCGGTCGATCGATCCGAGCGAAGCCAACGGCGGCGGCGCGGTAATGGACCTCGGCCGCCGCGAGATCACCGGTCAGGATCGCCAGCTTCCCGAGCCCGTACGCACGCGCGGCGATCGCGAAGGGATCCTCCGGGGACTCGCCGTAGGAGTCGATCACGATCAACCGGCGTCGGCGCGCCTCGTCGAAGTCGCCCCGGGCGTTGGGCAGCTCGGCATAGAAGGAAAAGGCCAACGCCCTCGATTCGACGTCACCGTGTCGTTCGAAGATCTCGAGCGCGGCCTCGAGGTCGTCGTCGCAGTGGTCGCGCGCGCCGGCCAGGAAGTCGAGGAGCCCGCGGCCCGTCAGCGCGAGCGCGCGCGCCCGTTCGTCGGCTTGGCCACCGCATCCGAAGGCGTCATCGAGCCAGCGCTTGCCCTCGATCACCATGCCCGCGAGCCAGTGCGGCCAGCTGGTGCCCCCGGCGATGATCAGCGCGGTCTGCGCGTCGTCGTTCGCGACCGCCCACTCGAGCGCAGCCCGGAGGTTGTCGTGCTCGTCGTCGATCGCCGTGAGCCAGGCGCGCTGCCGATCCCCCGTGTACGCGGCGGCGCTCTCCGCGCACAGTGCTGCGTAGTGCGTCGCCATTGCATCCCGGATGCGTACGGCGTCTCCGCGCTCCGTCAGCTTTTCCTTGCCGTACTCCGCGAGCGTCTGCAGCTGCCTGAACCGCAGCCCGTCGCCTTTCGGAACCGCGACCACGAGCGACTTGTCGACGAGCGCGTGGAGGTGGTCGGCGAGATCCGCCGCCACCAGCGTCTCGTCGGCACACACGACCTCCGCCGTCGCCAGGTCGCAACCACCCGGGAACACCGACAGCCGTTCGAGCACACGCTGCTCGTCGTCGAACAGAAGCTCGTAGCTCCAGTCGACGACGGCGCGCAGCGTCTGTTGGCGCGGAAGCGCCGTGCGCGACCCGCCGGTGAGCAAACGGAACCGATCATTCAACCGGGAGGAGATTTGCGCGATCGGAAACGCTCGGGTTCGGGCCGCTGCGAGCTCGATGGCGAGCGGCAGTCCGTCGAGGCGCGCGCAGATGTCGGCGATCATGTCGCGGTCGTCGTCGGAGAGCTCCAGGGGCGCGCCGGCGGCCTGCGCGCGGGTGACGAAGAGGCGCACCGCGTCGTCGGCGGCGAGCGGAGGCACGGCCCAGACGGTCTCGCCACCGACTCGCAGTCCTTCGCGGCTCGTGGCGAGGATGCGGAGTCCGGCGCAGCGACGCAACAGGTCTTCCGCGACCTCAGCGGCAGTCGTGATCACGTGCTCGCAATTGTCGAGCACGATCAGCATCTCCCGATCACCGATCAACTCGGCGAGCCGGCTCGGGTCCGGAAGCTCGAGCGCGGAAGCGATCGCGGCGCGTACGCCGGCCGGATCACCGACGGGCGCCAGCTCGACGAGGCAACCGCCGAACTCCAAACCGGTTGCCTCGGCGCGCGCGACTTCCAGGGCGAGCCGCGTCTTTCCGACCCCGCCGGGTCCGACGAGGGTCACGAGGCGATGATCCGCGAGCAGTTGCATGAGGTCGTGCAACTCGCCATCGCGTCCGACCAGCGGCGTGAGCGATTCGGGAATGTTCGAGCGACGTTCGGCCACAGTGATTGCGCCGCGACCGGCGTCGGCCGGCGAGTCCAGGGATCGGTCCTGAGCAAGGATGGCCGACTCCAACTGCCGGAGCTCATGACTTGGTTCGAGCCCGAGCTCCTCGCCCAGGATGTGGCGACCGTCTTGGAAGACGCGCAGCGCGTCGGCCTGCCGGCCGGCTCGATACAACGCGAGCATCAGCAGGCCCCGGAGCTGTTCGCGCAATGGTTGCGTGGCTACGAGCTCCTCGAGTTGGACGATCACACCCTGGTGACGACCGAGCGAGAGCTCGAGCCCAATCCGCTCCTCGATCACAGCGAGTCGCAGCTCGGACAGCCGGGTGATGGCCGCCGACGCGAACTCCTCGTACGTGAAGTCGGCCAGCGCTTCTCCCCGCCACAGTGCATCCGCCTCCGCGAGCAGCTCGACCGCGCGGTTCACGTCGCCCTCGGCCGCGGCGGCCTGTCCCGCCGCAACGCGCTGCTCGTACCGGTGCACGTCGACGGCATCCGGCGGCAACTCGAGCGCGTAGCCACCGCCGCGCATGGCAACGATCTCGGTTGCGCCCAACGCACGTCGCAACTTCGACGCGAGCCCCTGGAGACCGTTTCGGACAGCCGCCGGAGGATTCTCACCCCACAACGCGTCGACAATCTGTTCCGCCGGCACAACACGGCCGACGTGCAAGGCGAGAACGGCGAGGAGCGCCCGCAACTTCGCCCCCGCGACCACGACGTTCTGCTCGTCGTCGTCGAGCACCTCGAGCCCACCTAGCAACCCGACGCGCATGGACCGACGGTACTCCGCGTCCGGATCGCGGCCTGGCGCCCGGATTTCGACCTCAGCGTGCCGTCAGCCCCGGGTCAGCACCCGGGCCCACGCTGCGAACATGACCCTCACATGCTCTCGGTCGGGACTCGGCTACCTCCGAACTGCGCAGACACCGCAGTGAGCGCGATCGAGCACGCCCTGTTCGCCGTCATGGCCGCGAACGGCGGGGATAGTGCCGCGGCGCAAGGCCACATCTCGCACGCCCAGCAGGACGCGCGCGCGACTGCCCGACGCGAGCGCCAGATCGTCGAGATCGCGACGCTCGTCATCGCGAACCACGCGGAGCGCGCCGCCGGCCTGGCACTCGAGCACACCGCGGAGTTTCCCGAGGATTCCGAGCTCCTGAGCCGGATCAGCGTGACCTCAGCGCCGAAACAGCAGCGACGTTCAGCATCATCAACATGACCTCACAGAAAGACCCGTACCCCGTCCGCTTCTCCGTCGACTACCCGGACCGCCCTCTCAACCGAGTGGCCACTGCATTTCGCATCTTCGTCACCGTCTCGATCTTCATTCTGCTGGCGACGGTCGCGGGCGGGATCTGGGAGTGGTCGCACGGAGCCGGAAGAACCACCGTGGCCGGCGCAGGAGGACTCCTGTTCTTCGGGCCGTTGCTGATGATCCTGTTCCGTCGGAAGTACCCGCGCTGGTGGTTCGACCGGGACCTCGAACTGCAGCGATTCTCGAAAGGCAGCCCACGTATGCCTCACCTCGGCAGAGCCGCATTCATCAGCCTCATCGCGTCGGCAACGCTCCTCGCAGCGTGCGGCGCACGCGGATCGAGCTCGGACGGCACACCAACATTTCGACCGCCGGTTCCGAAGGGTGCCGCGTTCTACGTGCCGCCTTCGCCGCTGCCTCGACGCCCTCACGGCACGCTGATCTGGTCGCGACCACTAACTGGAAGACCGGCCCTTCAGGGCGCAGCCCGCAACGTCCTCGTCCTGTACCACTCAACAGGAGTGCACGCCGGGGTCGTCGGACCGGTCGTGGTCTGCGCTGAGAGCGAAGAGGAGTTCGCGAGGCCGGTGTTGGCCAGCACGGCTCTGCCAGAGAGCATGAGGACGGCGTCGAACGCGTGATCCAGGTTCTCCTGGATGGGCTTGACCGCCAGCGCAGACTGCGGAACATGGGCATCTCGAAGAGAAGTCGGCGCAAGTCGTCCGTGAAACGTTACGACCGGACCGCGAGCGAGCGAGACACACGCGCCGAGTTATCGGCGAAGACCGAAGGCTTTCTGCGGGACCTGTTCCGCAGCCCACCGCGACGGACCGGTGGCAATCCGGGCTAGTACGCGGCGCATCTCGACGTTCGGCCGCGGCGACGGCCTACCGTTACACCTTCGTGTCATTCGCACTCCGTGCAGCCCGTGACCTGCCCGTGCCGTGCATCCCGCGGGGTTCTCGAAGCAACGCGATTCGACGTTCGCCGACTTCTGATCGCCTCGAAGGCGACCTGTAGCATCAGATCGCGTCAATCCCTGAGGACGCCGTTGTGGACGGTGAAGATGTTCCTTGAGATGAGGCTTCGTTGAGTTCAGTGTTTCCGTTTCTTGCGATGGGCCTGGCAACGGTTCTGGTCGGGGTCGCGGTTACGCAGTTGGCGATGTTCGCTACGACTGTGTACCTGCATCGTTTCCTGGCTCACGGCGGTATTGAGCTACGCCCAGAAGTACGGGCCGCGAGCCGCATCGTGATCTGGGTCACGACCGCGATGAAGCCCCGGCAGTGGGCCCAAGTACACCGCTACCACCACGCCGCCGAAGACACGACCGACGACCCACACTCACCTCGCAACTTCGGGGGCGGTCGACCGGGCGCGTGGCACGTGTTCTGGCGTAACGGTCCGCTGTACACGCACAGCACCCGCGACCCGCGACTTGCCGAGAAGTATCGCGATCTCGTCGCAGACCGCTGGGACCATTGGTTCTTCGACCGCGGTGAACTCGGAGTTGTCGTCGGTGTGAGTGTCGCATGCGCGACGATGGCGGTGCTCGGCCACTGGATCGTTGGCGGGTGGCTCGGTGTCGTCGTCGGTGTCGCGGCCGGTCTGTTGGCGTCTGGCCTCCATGCGTCTTACTACTTGCTCGCAGGTGGAGCGATCAACGGTTTCGGGCATGCGAGCACAGTTGCTCGACGTGTTGGCGGCTATGCGATGAACATGCCGGTGATTGCTTGGTTCACTGTTGGGGAGGGCTGGCACCGGAACCATCACGGCGCTGAGAACTCTCCACGCTTTGGTTGGGGCCGTCAGGTCGATCTCGGTTGGATCGCGATCCGCGGTCTTTGTCACCTCCGGCTGGCTCGCCTGACGACACGCGGTGAGGCTGGGCTGCGGCGCCTGCAAGGGCTTTACGCCGGTCATGCGCTCACGACCCCAGAACATCTAGCGAAAAGCTAGGAGCGATCAGCGCTGCGACCGTTGGCAGCGTTGTGATGCAGTCGGCACGCCCCAAGTTGCAGCCTGCGGTCGCGTTTGTGCGGGTCTGGTGTTACCGTGCAGACATGGGACGCAAGGGCCGCAAGCCGCGAAAGCCCGAGCATTCGCAACACTTGCCGAAGGTCGGCTCCGCAACCGAGAACGAACGGTTGTTGCACGAAGAGCGTGAAGCGGTGCTCGGTCAGATAGGCATGCGCGATTCGTGGTTGGGTGCGAAGATCGCCGTCACCTCAGTCGTCGTTGTCGTGATCGTCGCCGCGATCCTTGGGCTGCTGCTGATCGTGTTTCGTTGAGCGCGAGCCGTCTCGGTGCGAAGCGTTGTCGCTCGATCGGAGGCTCAACGCGGCGATCTGTCGCGTCCGTTTCCCTACGGGCGTGGCAAAAGGGCAGACCCGGCCGATTGGCCGTTTCGGGATGCGTGTTATGGGATGGGCGCAGGCAGCGGACGCGGCATCGAATGTCCGTCACTCAGCTGTCTGCGGGGCTGTCGTCCCGTGGAAGGTTCAGCGTCCGGCGAGATTGGCACCTTAACCGTGTTTCCGGGAGCGAGCCCGGATGAGTGCGGCGCTCGCCTGTGCAACCTCGTCTCGTTCGTCGACGACCAGCTTTAAGTGCGCGCCGTTCAGCGCGTCGAGTAGGTCAAGTACGTCGACCTCGAACTGCCCCTGGCCTTCGAGGCCCAGGGTGACCGCATCCTGGAGCACCCCGGCGTTGAGGATCATGGCGATGCGCTGCGCGTACTCGGCCTGAGGGTCCGCGCTCGTCCGAAGCGACCGGCCCGGGCTCACAATCCATCTCGACCAGTTGCCGGCGCTCCTGAGCGATGCTCGCTGCCGGGAGGAAGCCAGGTCGTGGGTCACGTCCGGTCCGCCGCTTCCACTTCAGCGGCGAAGCCGTCAAGGTCGGCAACGGTGGGGTCGTGCGTGACGACCTCGATGTCACGCAGTTCTTCGGCGTAGCGCGTTGCTTGTTCGGCGCTGGTGACAACTCGGATCGGGACATCGGCACGAGCAAGTTGTCGGTAGCGTTGCAGGATCGCTCGGTGCTGCGGGCGGTCGAGATCCAACTCGAAGATCACGCCGTGCGCCTGCTCGAACTCGTCACAGCCCTTCCCAGCGAGCAACGGACACAGCGTGGCGCGGTCCGGACCGTGGCACACCTTCACAACATGTCCGAGGCGCTCCAACATGTCACGATCGAACTCGCCGGTCCCGGCCGTCACGTCCAGCAGGATCATGCCGTCCTTCGATTCGTCACCCATGGAACTCCCTCCTACGTCCGATTGCACCCTCAGCATCCGACGGCCCGACCTGCGGTCCTAGGGGCTTAGGTCATCTCCGGGACCACAGACAGGATGACCGGCCAATCCGGCGTGGTCGGCAATCGCATAGGCATCTCTTGCACGAGGTGGTCGCTACCCCTCAAGGCTCGCTCAGGGGACGCCTGGTCGCTTCAGAGAGTGGTCGTCGCTCGGTATCCGGTGATGATGTCGGGTTGGAGTTGCAGGTAGTGCTGGGCTGGCGTGCCGTTGAGATCTGTGAGGGCCATGCGGTGGAACTCGGCGGTCTGGGTGGGGTCGGTGATTTCGGTGGCGCGGCCGATGGCGAGGACGGTCCAGAACGTGTCTGCGAGGTTGCCGCTGTCGACGCCCAGTGCGATGACGTTTCCGCCTGCGATGGAGCGACGTGCGGGCCCGTCAGCCATGCCGAGGATGACGCTGCCGCCGAGGTAGCCGTAGTTGACCGGCATGATGACCGGGAGCGCACGCATGGTGAGGCTGACCCGTCCGAAGCTTTCGCCCGCGAGCAGATCTTGACACTGAGACTCGGAGAGAACTTGAGCGTCGTCGTGGAAGAACATGCTCCGCGATCCTCGACTTGTGCAGCGAGAGACGCCAGGGACCTACGTCCTCGTTTGCGGTCGCCGGTGTCACAGACGACCGAGTGCGCCGGACGGGCCTCACCCTAGGACCGTTCACTTCGCCATGCATGTGGTGTGCAGCGGCTATACGATCCCGGGAAGGTCCTTAACAGATTCTCACCTCACTCGGGTGCTCTGCTTGTGTGAGCCGCTTGGGGCCATCGGGAGCCGCAAGCGAGCCCGTCGGGTCGTTCGTCGTGAGGAAGCGAAGGTGCCAGTGAACGCCGGTGACGAACGCGATCCGATGGACGTGCACGATCAGGTGATCAACCAGATCTTCGGATCAGGGCTGACGCTTGCCGCCATTTTGAGCGCCCAGCGGGTCGATAACGAGACTGCAGGTCGACTGCATGAGGTGATCGAGCGACTCGATGCCGCGGTGCGCGACCTGCGAGGCGCCGCAATCGCTCGCGTCCTCGAAGACCGCGAACGACGATCGGCGGAGTCGGACGGTGACGTCCCGTCTGAGTGGCGTCGTCTGCTATGCCGACTGAGCGTCGACGAGGTGTTCGCGTACGCGGTCGGTGGTCACGACTTCTACCGGGCAGGCGATCACGAGCTGTGGGCACACGAGAGCGACGGCTTGCTCCTTTCGGCAAGATCAGGTGGCCCGCTCGCTCGCCGTGACGGCAGGGTGTTCTACGACATCGAATCTGACATACCGCTGTATTACGAAGACCGACGCACGGACCCCGGACGGGATCAGTCGACAGACCACGACTCCTGACATCTGATTCACGTCGTTCAAGCGCGGACGCCTGACACCGCTGCGCTCCGTTCCGTCGCGGCAGCGGTCTTCGTCCGTCGTGCGCTGCGTGCGCCCGAACGAGTCGCAACCCGCCTGCTCGGGTGACCGGCCGGCGTGCGTTTCGCGGCAGAGCGCAGCATGCGGCGGCGTACAGCGTCTCGGTGTTCGGCACCCAGTGCTTCGAGCATAGCCATCAGATCAAGCACCGAGATCTCGACACCGACACGGCGTTCGCTCTCTTGCAAGAGCGCGGTCAGCAACTTCTCACGATCGGTCATATCGCAACCTTTCAACGGTTCTCCGCCAGCAACGTTTACGTCGGACAACAGCGCGGTTGCTCGTAGGGTCGAAAGTCCCACGCCGGGCGACGAAAGTCCGGTCGGCAACTCAGCAGCCGCCTGTGCCGAGCTACAGGTAACCGCCGAGGTGGAACGCCCACTGCGGTTGCGGTGAACGAAGGAGACGGCCAGTGATCCAAAACGACTCGATGATCAGCCACGCATCGCGTTCGTCGTCGAGCCATGGTTGCGGGTCGAAACGTTCACGGAAGTCACCACTGTCAGGATCGACGTGATGGAGGGTGCCGCGCACCAGCACAGACCACCCCTCTTGCTGGCTGGCATCGATGCCGTCGATCTCGAACGCGGCAGGCATCGATGCACGGTCGATCACATTGCCGGGTCGGGTCCGTAAGGCCACCCAGACTGGTCCACTCTTCTCAACGAGCTTGTAGTTGACCGGAAGAACGATCGGGAACTCGTTGACCATGACCGCCACCCGCCCAACCTCATGGCCACGCAACAGCGCAAGACACTGATCAAGTGAGAGAACCTCAAGCTGCCCGTCCGACATCAGAAGATCTCTTCCGGCGTCGAGCCGCGCCCGCGGTCGGAAGGTTCCTTCAGGCTGCCGGTCAACCAGGTCACGAGCAGTCGCCCGCGCGGCATCCGGTGATGATGTCGGGCCGGAGCCTGACGTAGTGGGCGTGTGTCGTGCCTGTCGGTAGAGCAACGCCCAGGTGTTGAAGTTCAGCATGTTCAGCGGGTTGGGTGATCTCGCTGGTCGGGCCGATGACGAGCACCGCCCAGAGCACGTGCTCCAGGTTGGTGCCGTCGATTTCCAAGCCGACAACGTTCGCGACCGCGGCACGGTATGCGGGGCCATCACCCATGCCGAGGATCACACTCCCTCGGAAGTACCAGTAGGTAACAGGCACGATCAAGGGAAGCGCACTGATCGTCAGGCTCAGGCGACCAACGTTCGCGTTGGCAAGCAGCTCGTGACACTCGACATCGGTGAGTGGCTTGGCATCATCATCCCAGAACATGCTCACCACTATCGGCTGAACGGACACCGGTGACCAGGGGCGATGGTCACCGCTTGTGATCGTTGCGACAGGGCCAAACGGCACCGCCCCAAAGGAACGCAACGAACGCGTGAGGCTCGCCGGCGAGGAAGTCTGAGACGTTCTCGAACGAAGTTGCTTCGCAGCGCAACGCGAGGCACGCGGTAGCGAGTTGGCATCCCCTCTAGAACCGACGTCACCAACCGAACACCCAGAGCCAGCGGACCCAGGGAGCGATGAGGTGTATGGCGTGTCCGATGTGGATCATTGCCGCCTCCCCCTCTTTCGTTCGCTCTTTTGCAAGAGCATCGTGCGCATTCGACACCTACGCTGGACAGAGACCGACTGCAGTTCCGATCAGGCATTGGTGCTCATGCGAGAACACGCCCGCACGACTCACCATCGCCTCGCCGATATCGCCGACGCCGTCCTCGCACACCGCATCTGGTTCAGTAGCTAACGCTCGAAACGTCTGCGCCGTCTCAAGCGGGTCGCAGGACTCACGCGATACGGGTCGAAGGTCTCTACAGGTTGGCCGGTCGAAGTTCGAGACTCGGATTGCAAGACACATTCGAGGCGCTCGGTTCGGGCGAGCGGTTCGACAGATTCTCCCGAACGGAGGTGTTGAGATCGGCGTGCCCAGTGATGCAACGAGCAACTCCGAAAGGAGAAGCGTATGGGAGAGGAAAGTCCACCGGACCACGATCGGTCGGTCTCGTTCTGGTGACGCGGCGAACCTCCAACCGAGATGGCTGGGCTAACCCGCTGACGGTTCCAGACGAGCCCGACGGTGAGATAGACAGACAATCGACAAGACGTCCCGGCTCGGTATTTGCCGGGGCGTCTTCGCGCGGTCTTTGAGAACGGGGATCGGCGTGGGCACGTGGTAGCCGAAGTGCGTTGAATGCGCCCGACAGGCGCAAGTACCCTGACGTCCGTGACGAAGAAGCGGTCCGCGAAAGCGTTAGCGCAGCGCCACGACCGCGCGTATGCGGAGTTCGAGGCGATAACCCGGAAACTCTCCAAGACACCGCAGCCCGACATCGATGCTGCGTCGGCGGAACTCCGGCAACGGATTCGGGACAGTGCGGGTGACGACCCGCCGATCGGGTAAGGACACCTGCGTACGTAGCGCGCTCTCGGCGCCGTGGGCGTCGTTGGGACGGTCAGTCGAGGATGCGTAGGGCCTTCACGGCGATCCTCGTCACAGTCGCGTCGGTGGATGCGGGTTGATCCGTGGCACACACCGGTGACGGGCGATCGGCAAGAGCATGTCGCCGCCAACCTCGGTCGGGTCTGGTTCCTCATTGCGGTGCAGACGGGTACCGCACAAGGGACATTCGAGAAGGTCTCGGGGCGACGGTTCGATAGTCGAGTCCTGAGTTTGCATCACGCACCTCCTTGTTCGTACCCCGAGGATCTGTCGCCGAGCCCCAAATAATGTAGGGCCGTTCGTCGGCGACGAGTCGACCGAAAGTCCCGACGACGCGAACCTAACGCGCCCGAGTTTGGGACACGGCCGGGAGGTCCACACGCTCGCGCGACAGCGTGGTGGACGCTCGACCGCCCGCCCCCTATCACGCCCGACTCGCCGTCAAGGGTGCGCTCGCGTCGCTCGCCATCCGCTTCGCTCCGGCCCGTTTGATAGTGAGCGCGCTCAGCCTCGCGTACGTGCCACGCCGGCACGCTTCAGCAGGTCGGCGGGCACACGAGCGTCACGCCATGCGCCACAGTCACGCCGCGCTTCTCTCCGAATCGCTTGGCGATCTTGACGAACGCCGCTTCGAGCGCCTTCAGGTCGCTGTGTGTTGCGGCCGTCTCCTGGGCGATCCTGGCCTTGAGATCGCGGATCTCTTGCGCGACGAGGGACTGTCAGAAAGTCCGACAGTCCCAGGCCCGGGCGTACGACCCTGAAGGGAGTACGGCTGCGCTGTACTCAACCGATCGCGGCACGCAGGACTCCTAGCCGAGTCTGAGGGTTTCGAGGGGTTCGAGTCGTGCCGCTTTGATCGAGGGATACAGGCCGGCGCCGACAGACACCACGAGCGCGAGCGCCATCCAGATCGGGATCTTGCGGTAGTTGATCACCACGACCCAGTGCGCGAACGCGGATACGAGGTACACGACCCCGACCCCGACCGCGGCTCCGAGGATCCCGCCGAGGATGCCCACGAACAGTGATTCGAGGAGGAACTGCGAACCGATCTTCGAGCGGCTGTGACCGACTGCTCGGCGAATGCCGATCTCCGACGAGCGTTGGATCACCGAGATCGACATCACGTTCGCGATGCCGAGCCCGCCTACCGCGAGCGCGAGCAGGCCCGCGAACAGTGCGGTCTGCTGCAGCGTCTTGTCGGCTTGTGATGCCGCTTGCAGCACATCGCTGGGAACCTTCGTCGATACCTGGTCGGGGCCACCGAGGTTGATCGCGGTAGGGACCGCGTCGGCGGTCGCTTGTGTGGTGCCGGTCGTCGAGCGGATGTAGAGCTGGTTCGGGTTCCCGTCGGTCGCGAAGTCGTGTTTGGCCGCCCACTGCGTGATGAACACCGCGTTGTCGAGATCGGGATCGAGTGCGACCGAGCCGAGCACGCCGACAACGCCGAAGTTCTCGGAACCGAGAATGACCGTCCGGATCTCGCCGGGCAGGTACCCGTATTGCTTCGCGAGCCCGGCGCCGAGCACGACTGACGCGGTGTGGAGCCTCGAATCGGCTGCGTTCAGCCAGCGGCCGTCGATCATCGGAACCTGCAACACCGACGGGAGGTCGAGGTCTGCGGCGCGTACCGGCACCGGGAACGACTGGTAATAGTCGCTGCCGCCCTGCGTCGGGAGCGCGATGACGCTCGAGAGGTTCGTGGTGGCGGCCGCGCTCGTCACCGTCGAGATCGCTTCCACGCGGTGCACCGCGTCACTCGGGAAGGTCGGGTTCTGCGAACCGAATGTCCCGCCGGCCTGGGCGATGATCAGATTCGTCCCGAGCTTCGCGAGCTTTTCCTTGAGGTCGCCCTTCGCGCTCTCGGTCAGGCCGACCGCGCCCACCATCGCGGCGACGCCCACGATCGGGCCCAGCATGATGAGCAGCGTGCGCACCTTGCGCGCGGTCAAGCCGGTCCAGGCGACGCTGAGGAGATCGCGGAATCTGCTCACTGGACGGCCGCGAGCGTCTCGTCGGCGACGATCTGGCCGTCGCGCATCGTTATCTTCCTGCGCGCGGTCGCCGCGACCGTCGGATCGTGGGTCACCATCACGACCGCGCGCTCGGGTGACTCGAGCCCCTTGAAGATCTCGAGCACGTGCGCCGCGTTCACCGAATCGAGCGCGCCGGTGGGCTCGTCGGCCAAGATCATGAGGGGGTCCGTCACGATCGCGCGCGCCAACGCGACCCGTTGCTGCTCCCCGCCCGACATCTGTACGGGCCGGTGATCAGCACGCTTCGCGAGCCCGAGTTGGTCGAGCGCGGCGAACGCGCGCTCGTGCCGCTCGCGTGGGCGCATGTCGCGATACAGCAACGCGGTCTCGACGTTGCCCAGGGCAGTGAGGTGTGGAATCAGGTGGAACTGTTGGAACACGAAGCCGATCGAGTCGCCGCGGAGTCGGGAACGCCGCGCGTCGTCGAGGGCACTGACGTCTTGACCCGCGATACGGATGGTGCCGGAGGTCGGCAGGTCCAACACGCCGAGCAGGCCGAGCATCGTCGACTTTCCGGAGCCCGACGGCCCGACGATCGACATGAAGTCGCCGGGAAAGATCGAGAGCGACACCTCCCGCAACGCGTAGACCTCGATCTCGTCTCCGTACACGCGCGACACGTCGACGAGCTCGAGCAACGGTTGTGCCTCCGAGCTCATTGCTGCTGCTCGACTTGGCTGATGACCGTCTCGTTGCCGGTAAGGCCCTTGGTGATCTCGATGTACGAGCCTTCGGTGAGACCGGTCACCACCGGCTTCTCGGTGACCTTGCCTCCGTGGTCGACGTCGATAACCCGTACGACGTCTTGTCCGGAGCCGTTCTGTTTCACCGAGGAGATCGGAACCGTTAACACGTTGGTCTCCTGCTGGTCGGTGACGTCGATCGTCACCGCGGCGCCGTCGGCCGCGCCGAGATCACCGACTTCGATCTTGCCTTCGTAGACCTCCTGCGGCGCCGCGCCGGGCGTGCTCGCAGTGAGCGCGGTCTGCGTCGCGTCGAGCTCCGAGATCGTGCCCGGCTCCTCGTTGGAACCCCCGACGAGTTCGACCGTGCAGTGTTGGCCCACTTTCAGCTTGGTGCGGTCGGAAGCCGACGCCTGCAGGGTCACGGTGAAGTTGGGATCCGTGAGCGAGAGAATCGGTGTGCCCGGCGGGAGCGGATCGCCCTCCTTCACGAACACCTGACCGATGCGGATCGGCCAGTCCCCCACGATCATGTCGGTCGGCTCGAATGCCACATCCTTGCGAATCGAGCGCAGCGTGACGGTAACGCGCTTGTGGCCCGCCTCGAGCAGCGCGGTCCCGACGAGCGGCTGATAGTCGAGGCCGGGCTGCGCAGTGCCGACCGCCTGGTAGTTGACCGACGTGTTCTTCACGGGCGCTTGATCGGCCGTGATGGTGAACGTGGCCACACCGCCTTCGCTCACCGTGTTGGTGTCGGACGAGATCGTGAGTGTGGGCACGACCTGGGAGGCAATCGTCACCGCCGCGCGGTTGGGCCGACCGACGCGATACGCCGAGCTCCGCGCGATGGCAACGACCAGCGTTCGGTTCGACTCCACGACGTTGTTCGTCACCAGCGGGATCTGCACGCTCAACGAGGTCTGGCCCGGCGGGATCACGATGGTGCCTCCGGGCAACGTGAAGTCGGTTCCGAGGACCGCGTTGCCTCCGTAGGCCAACACGATCGGCAACGATCGGTCGAGCGCCTTGTTCAGGCTGATGGTGACGGGGTACGAAGCGCCGCCGCCCGCACCCAGGCCTCCGGCCGAGGCACCCTTGGCGAGGTACGTGGTCGCCGACCGCAACGTCACGATCGGGAGCGCGGCATCGCCGCTCGTACCCGCGATCGTGATGACCGCGACTCCGGCCGCGCCCACCTTATAGGCGGTCGGCGAAGGTCCGATCGACACCACGACGTGGCGGTCCGGCGCGATCTCGTTGCTCGTGAGGGTCCGCACCCTGACGCTCGCCGACGTCTGCCCCGCGCGCAAGACGAGGACCGGGTTCACCGGGTTGTAGTCGGTGCCCGGCGTCGCGTCGCCGGACACCTGCAGGCTGACCTGCGTGTCGTGGAGCGGGGCCTGATCGGCGGTCACCGTCAACGTTGTCGCCGCGCCCGACACGATGGTCGTCGCGCCGGTGATGCTCACCGTCGGCACGTTGCTGTTGGTGATCGTCGTCTCCGCTGTCGAAGGTGACCCAACGGAATATCCGGTTCCGGCGGCGAGCGTGAGCGAGAGGGTCTTCTTGGGCTTCACGACGGTGTCGACGCGCGTCGCGACCGTGACCTGGACCGAAGTTGCGTCGGCAGGCAGCGTGACGGTCGCCTGAGGCGGCACGATGTCGTCGCTGGTCGCGGTGCCACCCTCGTTGAGGTTGACGCTGACGTCACTCGCGCTCGGTGCGGACGCGCTGATCACGAACGTGGCCGGCGTTCCTTCGGAGACCACTGCATTCGTCGACTGGATCGTCAACGCCGGAGTGGCCGCGGGGATCGGATCGTCACGGTGGAAGGCGGTCAACACGCCGCGGTACGCGATACCCGACGTGTCGGCGGTCGTCTGGTTGTCGCCCCCACCGATGATGAGCCCGGCCGCGGCCTGCGCGCCGAGCGTGTAGCCCGCGCCTTGTGCGAGGGACACCGTTACCGACTCCGCGGCGACCGGCGTGGCGTCCGGGTAGTGGTGTTGCGCCTGCCACTGCGCGAGCGCGAACTGCGTCTGCTCAGTGAAGACGTTACTCATCGGGCCGGGGTTGTCGCCCGCGGCCGCGAGGATCTGCTTCAACTGCAGCACGTCGTCGCCGAGGTCGCCGAGTCCGAGTGGGCGGAAGAAGCGAACGGTGCCGGGCTCCGCGATCGCGTCCCGACCGTCGAGGGCGAAGAGCCGCTCGCCGGCCTCTCCGGTCGAGCCGTCCTTCGCGTACACCGCGCTCACGCGGCCTTGGGCGACGCTGGTCACGTTGCGCAACTCCTCGCGGGCGAGGGTGCCGTTGAGCGTGACCGTGTCCTTCAACGTCTGCCGCACGACGCGCGACAGGATGATCACGTCGCTCTTGCTCGACGAGCCGCGGCCGTTGTTCCACTTCGAGTAGCCGAAGCCGCCGCCCGCGACGATCAGCGCCACGATCACGACCGTGACCAGAACTTTCTTGTTACGCCACACCGTCAACCGCCCGAGTTAGGAGATACGTCCTTCTGCGCCTGCGTTGCACACTCCGTCACGTCAGGACTCGACGTGATGTCCTGACCGGGCGGAGCTGTGAAGCTGGGCACCGAGCCGCCCCCGCCCGCGCCGAACGCGAAGAGACGGCCCTTCGAATCGGGTTTCGGCTCGGGAATGCCCCAACCCCGCCCGATCATGCAGTCACGCCACTTGAGATAGCCCTTGTTCTGCACCTTTATCTGCGCAGGCGTGAGATTGTCCTGCGCGGTCTGCTCGTCCTTCAGCGCCTGCACGATCCCGCTCTTCGCCGCGCAGGTCGAGAGCGCATGGATATACGTGGGATCGTTCGCCGGCGAGCTGGGATTGGCGGCGCTCGGCACACCAATGAACTTCACGTTGAGCCCTTTCAAGCACGACGAGAACGACCCGACCGAGCTGAAGAACTTCGTGGTCGGGTCGACACCCGCCAGCGGGATCGTGTCGACGGTCGATCCCGAGCCACCCGCGCCGGCCCCGCCGGCCGATCCCTTCCCGGCCACCAGACGGGTCGCGCCCTTGTCGTTGGTCGTGATCGTGAACCCGGGCGGCGGTTGCAGCCGCACCTTGTGGAGATCCACTTGACCGGCTGCGATCGCGGCATTCGCCGACTGCTTCGCGCTCGACCCGCATCCGGCGACGGCCAACGTGAGCACGAGCGCGCCGGTGAGGACGACGCACAGACCCGACTTCGTCTCCGTCGAGTTCGTGCCCACGCAACCCCCTGGCTCGGAAGGAGGTCCGCGTTTGCGCAAGAGAAAGGACGCGAATCCACCCGGTACTCGCGCCCGCCGGAACGATACGGCCTCGCCGCCCGAATCCGCCAGACGAATCCTCGGTGGATCGAGATCCGCACTTCGCCACAATGCGCGAGCGTCTGGTTACTGTCAGCGACCCGAGGGAGGTGTGGACCTCCAGTTTCTTGGCAACGACCGAGCGGAGGCACCGTCGTCGGGGTGGGCGGGTGCGCGGTGCGACGACGTGGCCCAGTCGCCCGACCTCACGACGGTGTCTGCCGACTCGATTCCTTGACTACGACGCCGTGCGCCAGCGCGTGCCCAAAGTGAAACCGGCGAGCAGGAGCCCGAGCGCGCCGAAGATGATGGCGATGATGCTTATGGTGCGTGCCGAGTCGACTTCGGACTTCTTCACGACGCTCGTTGTGACCGTGGGGGTCTTCGCTCCGGTTGCCGGTTGGGTCGTGGGCGACGCTCCTTCAGAGCTGCTCGGCGCGGTCAGCTGCAACACCGGTGCCGGGTGGTCGGGCTCGGGACCTCCGGGAGTCTGCGTCTCGATCCAACGCACGACGTCCTGATTCGAATAGGTCTGCACGGCCTTGAAGGTGAGCTCGCCGGTGTCGGCCGGAAGCTGGCCGACGATGATCTCGAACTTGCCGAACTCGCCCGGCTTGATCGCACTCGCGGCGCTGTCGGCTGCCCAGGTGACCTCGGACACGGCGTCGTTGACGTCGCCGTCATCGGTGTGGATCGGCTTCGTGAGATGCGTGGACTGAACCGTCGCGGTCCAGCCGGGTGTCGGAGGGGGGACTTGTCAGCCGGCGCGGCGCGATTCGGCTCACCCGTACGGTGTCTCTGGCGGCGTAGCCGCGCGTGGAGATCGACGCAGACGTTGCGAGCCCGCCGAGCGCCGTCATTTCAGTCGGTGGCGGTTTCGCGGTGCTGTGAGCGAGGCCGGCCTGCCGACGTCCCGGAGTGGACGCCGACGGGCGGCTGCGATGGTCAACGTGCAACTCGGTCCTGTGTCGGGTTCGGCGCCCCTTGACCGGTGGTGATGAAGCTCTTCAGGCTGTTGTTGATGTAGAAGCCCCATGCGCTCGAACACTTGTCGAAGCATTCGAATTCGGGGACCAATCCCTGGTGCGTGAAGCTCACCTCCGTCTGATCGCCGCTTCGAGTGACTTCGAACGTGATGTCTGTGCCTATCCATTCGTTTGGGTCGTCGGTGAAGTTGAGGTACGCGTCGAACACGTGCCACGTCACCTTCTTGCCAGGAATCAGCTCAGCGATCGTCTGCTTGGAGTAGTGGATGTCTTGGTACCGATATGTGAACTCGTCGCCGAGCGTGTCGGTGCTTCCTTCGATGTCACCTGACCACCATCCGCGAACGTCGGTGATGGCGGCGAAGGCCTCTTCCGGTGTCTGGTCTACGACGAAGGTGGTGGCGAAGTTTTGGCTGCTCATGGTCGTCTCCGTTTCAGCGTTTGAGTTCCGGCTTGTGTGGTGTGATCGTGCTTATGCCGCGGTGGGCGTTGCGTTGACGAGCGTCGCGTATTGGCGCTCGAACGCCTTGGCAGGACCGTTGCGCCAACTGTCGGCGAGGGACGCTGACAAGGGATCGGGGAAGATGTCCTCGTCGCCGTTTTCCACGCCGTCGAAGATGGCTCGCGCGACGGACTGCGGCGAGGCCTTGGGGATCTCGAAACCTCGGGTCATGTCGGTGTCGGTGGGTCCGGTCAGGACGGCATGCACTCGCACACCTCGTCCCGCCAGCAGCGCGCGCAACGATTGCGTCAGGTTGAACGCGGCTGCCTTCGACACGGCGTAGGCCGGAGTGAGTGGTAGCGGGGCGAATGCCATCATCGATACGTTGTTCACGATCGCTCCCCTCGAGTGCGTGAGTAGGGGAAGGAACGCCTGGGTCACGTCGTAGGTGCCGAAGAGATTGACTGCGAGGTGCTCTTCGATTACCGCTCGATCGGTCAAGTCGTCGTAGAGGGCGATCCCGGCGTTGTTGACGAGCATGTCGAGGGACGCGACGCGCTCGACGACACGCTGGATCTGCGCGGCGTCGGTCACGTCCAGGATCAGGGGCGTCACCCGCGCGTCTCGGTGGGCGAGCGGCTGGCGGGTCGCCGCGTATACCCGGTTTGCGCCTCTCCCCAAGGCTTCCTCGACGAGCGCCTGGCCGATGCCACGGTTGGCGCCGGTGATGAGAACTGCCTTCCCTGCGATCGTCATTGCATCCTCCTTCGGTTTTCCGACTCGGAGGTCCGGGTCGGATGTGGGTTCGGTCAGGAGGCGTGGAACTCGCTTCCCGAAGGCTGTAACTCCCACGCCAGAGAAAAGTCGTCGCGCTCCAAGAATGTTTTTCGCCGCGACGACTCTTGGGGCGGCTGAGCGGTTCTAGGTGCGACAGGAACGGTCCCGACGGAGGAGACTTCGAGAAGACCTCTTCGAAAATGGCCCTTCGACGGTCGTACCTCGGGCGAGAATCCTCGCCCATAGGCTGAGGTCGTGAGCGTGGTCATTACGTCGGGTGCCGTTTCGGCGGACGAGTTCGAGCCGTACCGCCGCGAGCTGGTGGGCTACTGCTACCGGATGCTCGGATCCGTTCACGAAGCCGAAGACGCAGTCCAGGACACCATGCTGCGCGCCTGGCGGGCACTTGCAACCTTCGAGGACCGCGCCGGCCTGCGCCCGTGGCTCTACCGGATCGCGACCAACGTGTGTCTCGACATGCTGAAGGGCCGCTCACGGCGCGCACTACCAATGGACGTCACGCCGGTCGGAACCAGCGAAGGCCGACTCGGTGACCGTCGACCGGAGGTCACCTGGATCCAGCCGGCACCCGACAGCATGATCCTGCCGCCCGACGCAGACCCCGCCCAACACGCCGTGGCACGCGAATCGGTACGGCTCGCGTTCATCGCCGCGCTGCAGCACCTCGCTCCCCGCCAGCGAGCGGTACTCATCCTGCGCGACGTGCTGCGCTGGCGCGCCACAGAGGTCGCAGTACTCCTGGACTCGAGCGCGGACGCGGTCAACAGCACGCTCCGCCGAGCACGCGCCGCGCTACCCGACATCGACCGCGACTCCGCACCCAGCCAACCATCCGAAGACGATCGCGCGCTGCTGGCCGCCTACATCGACGCATTCGAACGCCAAGACGTCGACGCGCTCGTCCGCCTGCTCCGCGACGACGCCGTCGTCGAAATGCCCCCCTTCGAACTCTGGCTCCAAGGAACCGAAGACATCCGTCAATGGCTCATCGCCGTCAACGCACTCGCCGACCATCAACTCACGCCCGTCAACGCGAACGGATCACCGGCCGTCGCGGTCTACACACCCGAAACACCCGGAGGCCCACCGACCGCGTTCGCCATCCACGTCCTCGACGTCTCTGCCGGACGCATCACCGCCATCCGCTCCTTCATCGACCCGACACTGTTCGAACTCTTCGGACTCCCCCACCACCCAGACTTCTAGCCCGCGCACCCCGCACCGCCGGAAGCGATGGGGTATTTGGAGAGTGATCTCATGACCGATGTCCTGAAGACTCGCCCACGCCCGGCGATCGGATCGATCCTGAGGATTTGAGTTGATTCTACCGGCCAAGCGCCCCCAGCACCCGCTCCTGAGTGAGAAGGTCATCACATCTATGGTCACCGTTTCCCGCCCAGACGTCACCGTCGAAGAGGTCAGCGCGGTCCTTCGAAAAGAGTTGGGCTCGCGCTACATCGTCACGCCTTGCATGACGGCGGCCGGTTTCGGGAAAGCACGCCCTGGTAACACGAACACGATTCTCGTGGCCGCGAGCTGGCTCGAGCGAGCAAACGTCACGCTCACCACTGACAAGAACAGCACCGAGATTCACGTGAGCCCCGGCGCGACGTACTTCGGGTTGATTCGTTTCATACACCGTGTCGGTCTTGTTCGTAAACTGCAACAAACGCTCGAGCACGCGCCGGAACTTGCCGGGTCGGGCCGAAAGACCGGACCGTAACGGCGCTCCCGAACGTGTCGCCTCGGAGTGTGACGCCAAGGTGCCGAACGGTCCGCACATGATGCGGAAGTCGGAGGGACGACACGCGCCCTAAGTACACGCGACCCCTGGAAGGCTTGGCTGACTGCAGCGTAAAGGGTCGCCGCCGGTATCGGGCACGCGTTCCAACGGTTGCAGGAACCGGCCGCGGTCGGTAACCACTCCCCCGCCGACGCAGTGCCGGCGTTAGCGATACCCGGGCGCGTGGTTCAAGGATGCACGCTCTGGGGCAACCGGGCTGTTGGGTTCCGTGCGGCCCGAACTCTCGCAAGATCACGCCGGATCGGCAGATAAGGCGTGCGGTCTTCCGCCCCGATCCGGCGTTCGGTGGCATCGCCTTGGTCGACCGGATGGCTACGACTTCAACGGCCAGATCTCTTGGAGCGCGAGTGCGACGGGTTCTGGGACGAGGTGAGCGACATCGTGGCCGAGGGATGCGACCTCGCGAATACGGGCTGCGCGGACGAACACGAACTTCAGATCGCTCATCAGATACACCTGCTCGATCTCTGGAGCCATGTCCTTGTACATGAGCGCCTGATCGAACTCGACGGAGAAGTCGGTCACGGCGCGTAGGCCTCGGACGATGGCGTCCGCGCCCACGGTCCGGACGAAGTCGGTGAGTAGCCCGTCGAAGGGTTCGACCGAGACCGACGGCATGTCTTGGACGCACGCCTGAATCATCGAGACCCGCCGGCTCGTCGAGAAGAGGGTCTTGTCAGACGGTGCGTCGAAGACCCCCACGACGACTTGCTCAAAGATTCGTGCAGCCCGCCTCAGGATGTCGAGGTGTCCGTTGGTGACGGGATCGAACCTGCCGGCGTAGACGGTGATCATTCACACAGTGTGTCGCGTTGCCCCGCGGGCATCCGAGAACCTCAAGCGGGCGCCCCTCAAGTGCCGATCGGAGACGCGCCATATTGCCCTGATGGCGTGACATTTGCCAGCACCCGGGTCGCGGGCTTTGCCGCGCCCGGCCAGGTACGGTCGACCGGGTCAGGTCGATGACGTGCTGCGCCAGGCTTGCGTTGAGCGCCTTGGCTACTTGGGGCTCCTTGCCGCGTTCTGCTTCGATGGCTGCTTTGACCTGAGCGAAGAGGATCTTCAGTTGCTCGATCGCGGCGTCCCATTCAGCGGACTTCCAACCGAAGAGTGCGGCACGGGAGGAGACGGCCCTGCCGTAGGCCAGCCCGAGAGCAGAGCCAAGCAGTAGGACGGTCTGCGACGTCGTGCCGAGTCCAACTCTCAGAGGTGCGATAGGGGTCGGCTCGTTGACGTCCAGCGCGGCTTGCATCAGCGCGTAGCTGCTCCCGTGCATAACGCCGGACAAGTACCATCACAAGACCGGGCCGAGTCGCGACGACGAGTCAGTGGGATCGTCGCCCAACACAGCCGAGATCGCTTGTTTCGCCGAGGGCAGACGCTCGCCACCGACCTCCGGGCTCGCATCACTCTTCCAGTTGGTTTCACACTGCCAGCCCGCGGCAGCCGCACCTGCGATGCACTGGTCGCGAATCGCCTTCCCGCGTTGTTTGACCTCCGGTATCGGCGATCGCTTGAGTTGCTTCGCGCTTGAGATACGAACCACCAATGCGCGTTGCGCGCGCCGGACAACGCCGATTTCATCCTCGGACAGCCACGCCGAGACACTGCACGCATCGAGGCAGGCTCTCGCCACCACAAGATGCGAGTAGACGGGAACCGGGTTCGACTGAAACGACAACGCGTAGTTGCGGATGTGGTCAGCCGAGGCGAAGGCCAGCACGCCTCCCATCGAGTGGGCCATCTGTATCGGCTCGCCGAGCACGGCCGATCCCTGAAGCTTCTGCTCGTTCGCCAACTCCATCATGGCGGTCGAGCCGGCATCGGGGTACTTCGTACCCGAAGCCAGCTCCTGGCCAGCATCATCAACGCGCAGCAGGGTCTCGGTCATCGGCCTTACGGCCTGAACGACGTCTCCCTCATCAGCCATCGCTCCATTCTGCGGCAGCGTCATTTCCTCCGCCAACGAGCACGACCAGGACTGCGGTTCTGCCGTAGCCCAACGGCGTCGTTGTAGGCGCTATTGCACGTGCAATATCACGCCAGAGCGAGCAATCTGGCGCGATGGCGCCGAGACACCCCGGATGGAAGGCGTTGGCCGAAACGGTTGCCCCGGACGCGCGTGTAACGCGGCTGCGTCGGTTGGCGGGAGCCGGGATGACCGATGCCTACGACGTGACACTCGATCGGACGCCCCGCCGAGTGGTCGTGAAGCTCTACCGCGACGGTGACGGTACGGCACCGTTGGAGTGGAGTCGTCTCGAGTTCGCCCAGCGGGTCGCGCTGCCGGTGCCTGAGCCGATCGTTGCTGATCTGGAGTCCGTCTGGTTCGGCAGACCCACCGTGGTCATGTCGCGGTTGCCTGGGCGTCCGGACTTGACGCCCAAGGACATCGACTCGTGGGTCGGGGCGCTCGCGCAGGCGCTGGCGGAGTTGCACGAAACGCCTTTGGACGGGGCTGAGGGTGCGGTCACGCTACCTCCACGTTTCGAGACTTGGCGCGCACCAGCGGGCGAACACGACCCGCTCACCGCAGCCGCGATCAGCGCCGTCACAGCACGTCTGCCTTCACTCACGTCCGAGCGCGTCCTCACTCACGGCGACTTCCACCCGGGCAACGTCCTCTGGCACCGCGGCCGCATCAGTGGTGTCGTCGACTGGAGCGCAGCACGGCTCGACACCCGGTGGTACGACCTGGCGTATTGCCGAGCCTCGGTGTGCGTACACCACGGACCGGACATCGCCGATCGCCTCGCCGACGCATACTCGGGCATCGTCGGCCGCACCTCTGACGAACTCGCCGTGTACGACCTCATGTGTGTGTTGGAAGGACGGCATTACCTTGCGGAATCCCTCGCCGCGGACCGAGAGCAAGGCCATGTGCCCAACTATCGATTGTCACTCGCGCACCTTGATCAGCACGTGCGGCGATCGCTGAAACGACTCGACCAGAGCGGGCAAGTTATGCCCGACGTGTAACACTGCGGCCGATGTCGCCGAGACACCCCGGGTGGAAGGCGTTGGCGGAAGCCGTCGCGCCCGGCGCGCGCGTAACACGGTTGCGTCGCTTGGTGGGCGGGGTGTCCGATTCCTATGACGTAACACTTGATCGGGGCCCGCGCCGAGTGGTCGTCAAGCTGTACCGAGATGGTGACGGTACGGCACCGTTGGAGTGGAGTGGTCTTGGGTTCGCCCAGCGGGTAACAGTGCCGGTGCCTGAGCCGATCGCGGCTGATCTGGGGTCGGTCTGGTTCGGTAGGCCCGCGGTTGTCATGTCGCGGTTGCCGGGTCGCCCGGACGTGACTCCCGACAACGTCGACTCGTGGGTCGACGCCCTCGCGCACGCGCTGGCGGAGTTGCACGAAACCGCGTTGCACGAGGCCGAAAGTGCGCTCACGCGACCTCCACGGGCCGAGACGTGGCGCCCACCAGCGGGCGAACACGATCCGCTGACCGCAGCCGCGATCAGCGCCGTCACAGCACGTCTGCCTTCACTCACGTCCGAGCGTGTCTTCACTCACGGGGACTTTCACCCGGGCAACGTTCTGTGGAATCGCGGCCGTATCAGTGGTGTCGTCGACTGGAACGGAGCACGACTCGACGCGCCTTGGTGTGAGCTTGCGTATTGCAGGGCCGAGGTATGTCTACTCCTCGGCCCGGATGTCGCTGATCGCCTGGCCGACGCATACTCGGACATCGTCGGCGATACCTCCGACGAACTCGCCGTGTACGACCTCATGTGTGTGCTCAACACACGGCGTTACCTCCCGGAGTCCCTCGACGCGTACCGAGAGCAAGGCCACGCGCCCAACCATCACGTGGCACTCGCACACCTCGATGAGCAACTGCGGCGATCGCTGAAACGACTCGACTGGTGACGCTCACTGCCAGGCCGCCACGAACGCCTTAACTGAGGCGCCTCTTGGGGTCAAGCGGAACCCGACGGGAGCGTTATCGGGAGTGCGCACCGAGCGCCTTGACGTCGTCGTCCGCGGTCCGCCGAGTACGCCGGCTCACGCCGCGTGCAGACCTACCGTGCAGACATTGTGAGCTTCCCCCGGGTTGGCGGACACCGAATCTGAGGCGACACTGGTCGTCTCGGCAAGGATGTTCAGATGCCCCGACCTTTTCCTGCGGAGTTCCGTCAACGCGCGATTGAGCTCGCTCGGTCGGGTCAGAAACCGACACGCGAGATCGCCAAGGATTTGGGGATCTCGCATTCCGGGTTGTGTGCCTGGGTTCGACGGGCGGACATCGACGAGGGACGCGAACCGGGCGTGACCAAGGACGAACACGCCGAGCTCATCGAGCTTCGCCGCGAGTTACGGGTCGCGAAGATGGAGATCGAGATCCTCAAACGCGCGGCGGCGTTCTTCGCCCGGGAGAACATCCTCCCAAAATGATCTACACCTTCATCGCCGGCCGGTGTGCTGACCTGCCGGTCGCGACGTGTTGTCGCGTGATGAAGGTGTCGACCTCCGGCTTCTACCAGTGGAAAGCCCAGCCGTGTTCTAATCGGGACTACGACGACGCCGTATTGACGAACACGATCGTTGACATCCATCGGATGTCACGCCGTTCGTACGGGTCCCCTCGAGTCCACGCCGAACTCCGACTGGGCCTACACACGTTCTGCTCCCGCAAACGCGTCGAGCGGTTGATGCGCCAAGCCGGCGTGCAAGGCATCTACCGGCGCCGCAAACACGGCTGCACCAAACGTGACGGCACCGAGCCCAGCGATGACCTGGTCGGCCGCCAGTTCGATCCCGACGAGCCGAACCGGCTCTGGGTGATGGACGTCACCGAACATCCCACCGATACCGGCAAGCTCTACTGCGCGGTCGTCCTCGACGCGTTCAGTCGCCGGGTGGTCGGTTGGTCGATCGCGGATCACATCCGATCCGAGCTCGTCGTCGACGCCCTCCAGATGGCGGTCTGGCGAAGACAACCCGCCGATCAGCAGACCATCGCGCACTCTGACCACGGATCTCAATACACGTCCTGGGTGTTCGGACGGCGACTTCGTGCCGCCGGCCTGCTCGGCTCGATGGGCACGGTCGGTGACTGCTTCGACAACAGCGTCGCCGAAAGCTTCTTCGGGACCCTGCAACTCGAGCTTCTCGACGAGCACCACTGGCACTCACGCGACCAACTCGCCAACGCCATCTTCGACTGGATCGAATGTTGGTACAACCCGCACCGCCGCCACAGCTACTGCAACAACCTCAGCCCTATCGACTACGAGACCGCAACCGCGGCATGATCACAACCCACCCGTCCGCCCAAACGGGGGAAGCTCAC
>Ga0265338_10002678_pt1 | contig 26186 bp, 4 predicted proteins | sample 42126metaG_FD_193579 | JGI IMG/M metagenome (GOLD analysis project Ga0265338, IMG submission 193579) | Rhizosphere microbial communities from Carex aquatilis grown in University of Washington, Seatle, WA, United States - 4-21-26 metaG | ecosystem: Host-associated > Plants > Roots > Rhizosphere >...
CTTAATTACTGCATTTCCAAGGCTAGTCGAACTTAGGGCTTACCAGCCAGCACTGTCAGCGGTATATACTATTACGCCTCTCCAGGCAGCGCCCGCGCTACCGCCCGAGACCTGGAAGTTGGCGCCGTCAATAAAATCGATACCAAGTGGCCGGGCTGTGCCCGAGGCACTTTCATACCACCCCATAGCTAGAATTACTCTGGCAGAGGCGTTACTAATGCCATGCGCTACTACCCCTGTACCAGCTCCGTCTAAATGGCCGGTATAACGTATAATCTGCCAGGCCGGGCTGCTGCCACCGGACTGCAAGTACCCGCCTACGCTCAAGCTCGCCCCGTTGGCTGTCGAGACATTGCCAGGCTGTATGCGCAGGGTTTCGCTACCGGCGGAAGTTATAGAAACTATATTACTAGCTGCGCTAAAGATACCGGTATTGGTATTGCCTGCAAAAGTAATGGCTGGTTGGGCGGCGCTGCCGGTGACGCCTATTATTTGCCCACCGCTCTGCACAGAGCCAGTAGACCGTATGGTCCCTGCTACATACAGTTTATTACCTTGGGCGTTATTGGCGCCAATAGCTACGCTGGTATGAGCGGCATCTACAAATAACGTATTATTATTTATATTCAAATTATTGGGGGTTGCTAGAGCCGCTGCCTGGAAAGTTACGGTGTTAGCGGCCGCATTACCTATTGTAGTATTGCCTGTTTTGTCTACCGTAAAATAAGCAGCCCCAGGTTGACCTATCTGTATAGAGGAATTGCTCATCCCCAACTGCCACTGTTGTTGGCTGCCGTCTTCAAACAACACTACTGGCTGGCCGTTAAGAAGACCTAAGCGTACATTAGCCGTATCTCTAGCTGTCTGGGTGACTAATGAGCCTACTTGCAGACCCTCTGGGGTGGCTGCCGCCACACCTACACTTTTGTCTTTGGTGTTTATATATAGGGTATCGTCACCAACGAGGCCGCCAGAACTACCAGAGGTTTTAACCGACAGAACATTCGGCTTATCAACCCGGTGGAACAGCCAAGCTGATATACCTAAGTTAATAAGCAATACTAAGCTTAGAGCACTTATTGCCAAAACACCCTTATGACCACTAATCCAACCTTTAACCCGGGTAATAAAGCTATCTGGCTCGCCCCCACCGCTAAATTGCGGAGTTGGCAGCGGCGGGTTTACTGGCGGTTGAATATCAACATTGGCAGGAGCGGCAAAGCTAGCCGGGGCTGGCACGCTTGGTGCCATAGAGGAGAGGTTAATTACTTTGGGGTCTTCCATTTTTATTTTTTCCCACTAGTGTTAATCATAGCATAACCTCTTTAAAATGGCCTCAAATCACAGGTGCTGCCTGCATAAAGCGTCAAGGTTCCACCGCTTTGGGCTTTAGCCACAAGCTGCCAAGTGCCAGCATTGGCGCCGTTCTTAAGTACAGCGGTATAGGCCAATACAAACTGACTACTACCACTGGTAGAGGTCACAACCTGGAAGGCAGATGAAGGATTAGGATCGTTATAGGTGCTACTGGTCGTAAACTGGTCGCCGGCACTTTGGTCGCTAGTTTTCATGAATGTTGCCGTATAGCTAGTTGGGCTGGCTGGACCGTTCATAGATATATTGCCACCAGTACCTGTAATAGAGGTCAATAGTGAACATTGCAACAAGTAATTCTTATTAGCCCCTACCGCAAAGCCTATGTCGTTGATGTTGCCGTAGCTAGTGGAGCTTATAGCTTGATCGGCAGTCTTAACGGTAGCCTGGGCGCCAAATATACAGTTTTGCCAAGAGCCGTTTTCGTAGCAGCGGAATTTACCCGCTGAGGCGTTGTAGTATATAGCGCCGTTCGTGCCAGCCGGATCGCCAGCAGTAGTTTTAGCGCCAAGTACTAGTGTGGCGCCAACGCTATCGCCGCCAGGAGTGCCAATGTAAATTCGTGTATTTACAGTGTCAGCAACTAGCAGTATCTGGCCAGTTGACCCCTGTATCTGGAAGGCAGTGGTACTATCGGTACCCGGTTTGAATAAATTGTTAGTACCAGTAAAGATATTGCTGGCGTTTAGCAGCCCAATGTTAGAGCCATCTAACAAGTTAGTGGTAGATATTTGCGCGCCATTTAGACGCAACAAGCCAGAGCTATTAATATCGCCGCCTACGTCCAGGGTATAGCCTGGTGAGGCTGCAGCTATACCTACGCGCGTATGAGTAGTGTCGGCCATAAACAGATTAGATGTACCTGCGGCATTCTGGATCTGCACAGCTGAACCAGAATCGGAAGCGTTTTGGAACTTAATGTTGCCGCTATATGTTTGGTTAGCATTAAGCAAAGCCACATCGGCCGAAAGTCGGCCATCGGCCACTGTACCAGTGGCTATGTTGGTGCCGTTTAGGTTGGTTAGGCCATTTCCATCGCCAGTGAAGCTGTTAAGGGCGTTGTTAAAGATGTTAGCGCCGGTAAAGGTGTTATTTACACTCAATTTTGCAATATCGGCCGAATCAGACAGGTTAGAAGAGGCAATTTGGATACCGTTGACCCTATACAGCCCGGTGGTGTTGATATCTCCGTTTACATCCAAAGCATAGTTAGCCGTAGTCTGGTTGATAGCTATGCGGCCATTGGTAGTATCGGCTGCCAGCACGGTGTTAGTGCCATCAGAGTTCTGGATGCGCAAAGCCCCGGTAGAGTTGGTGGCGTTTTGCAAAATAGCAGAGCCGTTAACCGTTAGGTTGGTGCCGATCGTTAAAGCACCATCGGTCTTTAGGGTTTGGGAGGCCACGCGGTATAAGTTAGCATCACGGCCCAGAACTAGTGCGCCGGCCGAGCTATTGGCGTTGCTTAGCAATACTGAACCATCGGCTACATCTACACCCAGCAGATTGGCGCTAGTGCTGTTTTGAACGCTGAAGGCCAGCTGATTTTGGTAATTAGCGTTATTAGCCTTCCAGACCATGGTTGGGGTAGAAGAAGAATCGGTGCTAGAGAAGAAAGTGACATCCGGATCAGCATTACCCAGGGCATTAATAGCGGTAGCATCGCCGTTGGTCAAAGTGCCTGTACCGGTGGCCGTCCACAGGATATCGGAATCAAGTTGGCTGTTCAATCCCACGCTACCAACATCGTACGAAGTAGCTGTAATTGTCGGTACGTTTGTATTAGCCACCGACGCAAATGCTCCTCCATTAACAGAAATACTTAGGGTAGTAGGTGTCCAGTAGCCAGAGATGGTAAGGATATCACCCGCATTAAATGACTGAGTTGCAGAGATTGCTTGAGTCGAAGAGCCTGCTGCCCGCCGCTCGACCGTAAACACCTGGCTGGATGATGTGTAGTAAATAGTGAGTTTATTACTGTTATCATTACGCCAGTCTATAATTGTCGGGAAGGTGCCTGGTGCCGAAGTTGCCCCCCATCCCATACGTACACGAGTAGAGAACCATCCTTGGGTAGCATTTAGACCCGTAGCTGGGGCTTGGACGCGAGCAGCAGCGCGGGTGGCGGGAGCACCATTGGTTTCTGCGTATGGAGTAGCAATTGGCTTATTCTCTACCTGAACACCGTCAAGATAGATACTCTGGCCAGCGGTTGGCACAGTGCCCCGCTCTATCAGCGTCAAGTTCTCGCTACTGCTCGTAGCAGTAAAGGTAACCTTTACACGCTGCCAGGCGTTACGAGTGCCTAGCGGTATGGCCACGCTGGCGCTATCGATCTCTAGTTGTGGCTGCGTGCCGTTATAGCTGCCGGGCACATAAACCCAGGCACTAGCAGTGTATGTCTGGCCACTGGTAACAGTGATGTTATTGAACAAGCCCAGTTGTATGTTGTTTTGGTAGGCAGCTTTTAGGCTGGCGCTGCCAAATTTGGCGCGGCTTGTATCGCGTGTCACGGTGTTGCTGCCCCCTGCAGTCCAACCAGTAGCGTTAGTTTCCATACCACCATTACTTACTAGGTTGGTTGTGCCCTCCCAAATGCCATAGCTGCTGTCTGGAACTGCACGGCCGTCACCCTGAGTATTAGTGGTGCGAGTGGCATCTGTTATTTCGTTGCCGCTAACTGTTAGGGCCGAGGCAGCTGTTTGTACGCTGCTGCTACCGGTTACCTGGAAAGTAGCAGCTGTAGGAGCCACCGAAGGTGCAGCGCCAATGCCAACCCTATTATTAGTGGTGTCCGCTATCAGCAAGTTAGTTCCTGCCGAGTTTTGGACCTGGAGTGCTGTGGTGCTGTTGGTGGTAGTTTGGACCTTAATATTGCCATTGGTTGTTAGGTTATTGGTAACAACCAGCGAGCCACTAGTTTGCAACGTACCGGTGGTAGATCGGTAAAGATTTGCTACTGTGTCATTTCCAAATGTGAGCGCAGAGTTGGCGGTGGTAGCGCTCTGTAAATTAACCGAGGATAGATCGCTGTCTATATTAAACAGGCTAGCCCCGCTACTATTTTGGACGTTAAAGGTTAGAGGCGAGGTTGCAGGGCTATTTATATAGCTAGAGCTATTAGCTCGCCACACAAAGGTTGGTTGGGCAATACCAACAAAGCTGGACATAGCTGGGTCGGTATTGCCAAAGGTGTTGATATTGTTAGCGTCAGTGTTGGTTAAAGTGCCGGTGCCAGAGGCAGTCCATAACACATCACCATTGAAGTAGCTTGCCGACCCTAACTGGGAGCCAATATCGACCAGGTTAGATAAACCTGTAAACGTAGGTAAGGTCAGTCCCAAAGTAACAAATGCACTACCATTAACCGAGATTGCGGCTTGGGTTGGCGTCCAATACCCAATAATCGTCAATGTGTCTCCTGCATTAAAGTTCTGAACTGCAGATGTGGCATCGCCCAAAGCGCTGCTGTTACTTATCACCCTCATTCGCCATGTTTTGTCGGAGTCTCTAAACATCAATTGCAGGCCATTATTTATGCTAGGGTCATTCCAGCTCATTATCTCTTGAAATCCAGAAATTGAATTGGCTGCTGGGAACCCAGGACGCACACGAGCAGCAAACCAGCCTTGAGTTTGGCTTAGTAGCGCTGCAGGAACTTGTACACGTGCGTTTGGTCTAGCACTAGTAGAACCACTGGTCTCTACATAGGGCGAGGCAATTGTTTTTTGCTCAAACTGCAGGCCGTCAATATTAAATGTAACCACCTGCGCCCCAAAGGTCATAACCCCTACTCTGACCAATCCAGTAGAAGCGGTCAGTGTTGCCGTAACCGTAACTCTTTGCCATTTGCCTGTACCGGTAAAGTTGGTTGTGTCGTCCTGAATGAAGACATCACCAGCAGTACGTTCTCTTATATATGCTGTTAATGTCGACCCATTTGGCGCATTAACCCAAGTGGAAAAAGTGTAGGTAGTGCTTGGAGTTACAGCAAAGCTGGGGCTACCTGTTCCCTGGCCCGTAACCGATCCGTTAGTAACAATCTGGCCAGAGGCGCTGCCAAATTTTGAGGTGCTAGTGCTGCGGCTTATTACCCCGCCCGTGCCTAAAATGTCGCTCCAGGGGCTGGCAGTAGATTCAAACCCACCATTTATTAACATATTCGTGGTGGCTTCCCAGATGCCTTCGCTACTATCGGGCGGAGTGCGGCCATCGCCCTGGAGATTAGTAGTTCTAGTAGCATCAGTTATTTCGTTGCCGCTAACGGTCAGAGTTGGGTTTGTAGCGCTGCTAGCCTGGATAAGGCCAGTGCCGTTTACCGCCAACGTAGCGTTTGGCGTAGAAGTATTTATGCCAATCTGATTATTCACGGTGTCGACTACCAGGACATTAGAGCCAGAAGAGTTCTGGACCTGGAAGGCAGCAGTGCTGTTTACGCTGGTTTGTACTAGAGTTTGGCCAGTAGTGCTAACACTAAAGCGGCTAGATGGGAAGGCTCCGCTTTGCACATCAATTAAGTTGCCCGTGCTAACGCCACTGGTATTAGACGCGTAAATCAGAGCCTGGCCGTTGCTACTGGTGACGTCCTGGAAGTTAGCCGTGTTGCCGTTCCAGACCAAAGTGGGTTGGCCAGCGCCGGTATTTAGACTATAGAGTTTAGCTAAGGTTGGGTCGGTATTTCCTAGATTGTTCAATGTAGTAGGATCGCTGTTAGACAGAACGCCGGTACCACTAGCTGTCCATAGTATATTAGAATCAATCCAGCCGCTCGTTGTTGGATCTGAACGACGACCTATGTCAAAGAGGGCGGCAGTTAGAGCAGGAATGTTGGTATTCGAAACTTTCAAAAATGCGCTGCCATTCACCGACAAGTAAAGGTTACCCGCATCCCACGCAGCAACTACAGTAAAGGCATCGTCGGTATTCCATGTCTGAGGAGAAGTTGCAACGTTATTACCAACACCGTTAATCTGCCTAACAACGTTGATCTGGTCATTTAAATCTAACGTAATTAGTATCCGGTTATTATTATCGTTCTGCCAACTGAACAATGTAAGGGAGGTACCGCCTCCGGCGGTGACTATGCTAGACGTAGCAGTACTTGGGAAGCCCATCTTAAGTCTCATGGCCACCCAGCCCTGGGTGGCATTTAAGTTAGTGGCCGATGCCTGAACGCGTGCAGCATTGCGGGTAGCGGCGGCGCCATTGGTCTCTACATACGGCGTAGCCATTGGTTTTTGCTCAAACTGTGCGCCGTCGGAAAACCAAGTTACGGTGGCCGAATTCTGATCGGCTACGTTGACATAGACCGATGCGGTCCCTACTGGGGATGTAGCTGTTATGGAATACCGTGCCCAGCCGTTAGTCACGGTAATACTTTGAGCGCTAGAACTTATAGCAATACCGCCACTGTCATACCAGCCTATAGCAATTCCTAGAGCCTCTCCGCCAGTGTTTCCTTTGAGCCATACGCTGAACGTATAGGTGGTTGAGGCTGACGCCGGTATATGGCCACTCGTGCCTGTGCCCAAGAATGCGATGCCCTGGTTTGCACCGCCAGAGTTTGCTACCGTCTTGAACGATCCACTACCAAACTTAGAAGTGGTAGTATCGCGGGTGATTGTAGTACCAACTGGACCCCAGGTGGTTATGCTTGAAGTGTTAGTTTCCGCCCCACCGTTCAGCACCAAGTTGGTAGTAGCTTCCCAGATACCATAACTGCTGTCTGGTGGGGTTTTGCCGTCACCTTGGGTGTTGATGGTGCGGCTGGCGTCTGTTATTTCGTTGCCAGTGGTGGTTAAAGTGCTAGTTGATTGTAAGCTACCAGCTAAGCTTACCGTGCCGCTAGCATTGGTAAGATTCACCGCCCCACTACTTTGAAGGTTGTTGGTACTAACCTGCAAGTTACTGGTGTTGACGTTGAACAACTGAGTACCAGCGGCAGTGTTTACCGTAAGAGCATTACTACTATTAGTAGCATTCTGGAACAGTCCGGCTGTAGAAACAGTAAGCTTAGCGTTGGTAGCATCTAGCGATAGCAGGCTCGTGCCTAAGCTGTTATTTACCTGAAAGGCTGTATCGGCATTACTACTGCCACTATAGTTGGAGTTATTGGCCTTCCAGAGCATAGTAGGCGTGCCAACCGCAGGCAGCTGGTTAAACATTGGGTCGGTATTGCCAAAGTTGTTTAGGTTAGCGGCATCAGTATTGCTTAAAGTACCCGTACCGGCGGCAGTCCAGAGAACATCACCATCCCATTGGGTGCCATTATTGCCGCCAATAGATCCTATATCGAACGTTGGGGCATTAGACATATTTGGAATTTGAGTGTTAGATGCCGTTACAAAAGCACCTCCGTTAATTGACACCGCCAGCTGCGTGCTTGTCCAGGCAATCGTAGCGGTTATTAAGTCCCCTGCGTTAAAGCTAGCGCTTGGGATAGAGGTTGCAATATCTACTCCGCCCACCGTTCTGCCGAATTTCCAGGTATAGGTTGGGCCTGCCGACACTACAAGCCCAAGGTACATCTTGTTATTAGTATCTGCATCCCATTCAAAGAATCTCGTACTGGTGGTTATAGCTGTGTTGGCTACCCCGGCACGAACGCGGAAAGAAGCCCAGCCTTGAGTAGCGTTTATATTGCTAGACGGGGCTTGTACCCGGGCAAGACTGCGGCTGGCGGTAGCGCCGTTGGTTTCTACATAAGGGGTGGCAGCGGTTTTTTGCTCTAATTGGATACCGTCTACGTTAAAATTAGTTGCTGCCGCAGACGTAGCCGAATTATTTGTCAAAATCAGTATAGAGGCAAATGCGGCGTTAGATAGAGAAGTTCCAGTAACAGAGATTTTTTGCCAGGCACCCGTGCCAGTAAAGTCTGTCGTAGCCTTGTTTTGGAAAGTATGACTAGCGTCTTTCCAATCAATCTCGGCCCTAACAGTCTTGCCAGCTGGGTATAAAACCCAAGCACTTAATGAGTAAGGTGTGCTGGCTGTAACAGCTGTGTCTGCACTAGAAGAAATACCCTCAAACACATTAGCTCCCTGCGTAGCAACACTTAAAGATGATGTGCCGAATTTTGCAGTAGAGTTAACCCGACCAATAGTAGGCACGGGTGTTGAACCACTTGCATTACCAATCCAACCCGTAGTATTAGTCTCGAACCCTCCATTAGTAACTAGGTTTGTTGTCCCTTCCCATATGCCCTCACTACTGTCCGGCGCAGCGCGGCCATCGCCCTGGGTAGCAGCAGTGCGTGTTGCATCGGTAATTTCGTTGCCAGAGACAATTAGGTTAGTTGCAGCACCCTGCTGGATCAGTTGGCTGCCCACTACATTTACTGTGGCCACCGGCGTGGCTGTGCCAATACCTAGTCGCGTGTCTGATGTGTCTGCAACCAGCAAATTAGACTGCCCAGAGGCATTTTGTATCTGGAAGGCCGCAGTAGAATCTGTAAGGTTTTGGAACTTGGCGCTGGCACCAGCCACCAAGGCAGCGCTGGCGGAATTAACGTTAAACAGGTTAGCACCGCTACTATTTTGTATCTGGAAGGCCAAGCTGTTTCCGGTTTGGTAACTGGCGCTGTTGGCATGCCAAACCATAGTGGATGCAGCAGCTTGGGCAAAGTTGGTAATGTAGGGGTCGGTATTGCCAAAGTTGTTAATGTTGGTGGCATCGGTGTTGGTTAGCGTACCGGTGCCCGTAGAAGACCAGAGAACGTCTCCGTCAAGGAAGGATGTGCTACCGCTGTTAGAACCGATGTCGAAAGTTCCAGGCATAGATGGGACGCCCACTGTTCGAGTTATGGTAGTAAAAGCACCACCATTAACGCTTATGTTCATTGTGGTTGAAGTCCAAGATGCTACGACTGTTAATAAAGTACCGTCTGTAAATACACCGCCTGTATTGGTAATGGTATTGGTATTGGAAACTCCACCAACAGCTGTTTCAAGTACCCAACTTTGGCCGGTGCTCCACCTTAAGCCAATAAAGTCTGTGTTATTCGAAGTTCCCCAGTGAAATAGATAGGCAGTGTTAGACCTAGCAGCCGAAGACCCGCTCATGCGAACTCGGGCTGCTACCCAGCCCTGGGTAGCGTTCAGCAAAGAGGAGGTAGCCGTAGCGCTTGACGCATTGCGGGCGGCGGTGGCTGTAGAGGTAGCAACATATGGGGTAGCGATTGGTTTTTGTTCTAATTGCCAACCACCTACCCAGAAGGTAAATGCTGGTGTACCACTTTGCCCCGTAACCATGATCGAGGCTGTGCCGCTAGATCCAGGGGTAAATGTTAGAGTATAGCGAGTCAAAGCACCAGTACCTACAATTGACGCCTGTGCAACAGCGGCAAAGGAGTTCGAGGCATCAGCCGCTGTTAAGTTAGCCAATGTTCCGTTTGGAATATTAGCCCAAACACTAGCTGTATATGTTGTACCGGATGTAATTGTAGGATAAGCAACCAAGCTTTGGGTTGTGCGAATGCCAGAGAATCCTGCCTGGGTTGAAACTTTTATAGAGGCCGTGCCAAAAATAGGTACGCTTGGGTCTCTGGTGATGGTTGCAATGCCATCGTTATTAGAGAAACCAGTGGTGTTTGTCGGGGTACCATTGGCTAACAGGTTAGTTGTGCCTTCCCATATACCCTCGCTGCTATCCGGCGCGGTGCGGCCATCACCCTGGTAGTTTTGCGCCCTGTTCGCATCGGTAATTTCGTTGCCGCTAACTGTCAGGTTATTGGGTGAGTTGCTTGTGCCTTGTAACAGGCCAGTGCCATTAACCTGCAAAGTTGCCAGCGCCACGCTGGTACCTATAGCAACACGGTTATTTAATGTGTCGGCAGCCAACACAGTGCTACCGGAGCTATTTTGAACCTGAAATACGGTGGTAGAGTCAGCCGTGGCGCCCGCCTTAACTAGCACTCCTTTAGCTGCCGATGCAGTAACTATGGTGGCTGGCGTTGCAGAGTTGTTGTAGGCACCCTGCAAGTCGGTGCTGCCTCCGCCGCCGGCACAAGTAGCAAAGTTCAGCTGGCTGGCATCAAGCGAATCTATCTGCAGACACTGCCCTTGGGTAGGTGCAGCAGTAGGCAGTTTTAGGGTATAGCTGGCCGCTAAACTACTAGAAACGGCAATAGTCACTCCAAAACCACCCGCGTTTGTGCTATTAAGTACAATCTGGCCATTGGACCCGCTAGCCCCAGGAGTGCCCAAGTTCACCGCCCCAGTGCTGGTATTTACCCCAAATATGCCCACGCCAGCAGCATTCTGAACCTGCAATGCGGTTGTGCTGTTAATAGCGTTCTTAAATAAAGCGCTAGTATTAGCAGTAAGCTGCGAAGAATCAGCGTTAACGTTCAGCAGGTTGCTGCCTGTCGAATCTTGTACGCTTAAGACTGCTGATTGGTTTGCGCTATTTTGATAAGCGGCCGTATTGGCCTTCCAAACCATAGTCGGCGTGCCGCCGCCTGGGAAGCTGCTCAAGGATGGGTCGGTATTGCCAAAAGCATTAATGCTGGTAGCGTCAGTGTTAGTTAGCGTACCGGTACCAGTTGCGCCCCACATTGTGTCACCATCTAGCCACTGACTAACCGAACCGTTAAGCCTATCGCCCCACTGGAATAATGAAGGCAAACCTGTAGGCGCATTGGCCGATGACGTGGTAAAGAAATTGCTTCCGTTTATAGAGATCCCGAGAGTGCTGCTTGTCCAGTAGGCCACTACGGTTACGTAGTCGCCGGCATTAGTGAAGCCGGGGGTGCTAACTGGGTTAGTGGCCTGAGCACCGGTGCTATCGGACTGGATCTTCCAGTTTTGGCCGGTATTGCGGAACTGCACCTCGTAACCATTTGTACCAGCTACATTCTCCCACCCAAATACGGTAGCAAAGTTGCTATAAGAAGCAGCTGCTACATCCATTCGTACGCGCGCGGCCACCCAGCCCTGGGTAGAAGTAAGGGTTGAAGATGGAGCTTGGACTTGGGCAGCATTGCGGCTGGCTGCGGCACCATTGGTCTCTACATAAGGTGTAGCATAGGCCTTTTGTTCAATCTGTACGCCATCTACCCAGAAAGTGATCGCTTGCGCAGCATTTGTCATGACAGTTAAGCTGACATGATTGGTCGTGGCATTATTGAGTGTTCGGGTAATACTAATCCTCTGCCAAGCACCCGTGCCAGTGAAAGAGATTATAGTTTGTTCTTGCAAGACATTCGATGCATCCCGCCCAGCGAAGAAGGCCTGCATGGAAGCTCCAACCGGTGCCCACACCCAGGCGCTATCTGTCCAGGTTTGGCCAGAGGCTGCGGTTGGTCCATCTGAATTACCACCTGCTGCCCCTTGGTTAATGGCAGTACCATCAGTGATTGTTTTCAATGAGCTGCTACCAAATTTGGCTTTGGAAGTATCCGTAGTTATGGTTTCAATACCGCTACCAGATGTAGTCCAACTGGTTGTGTTAGACTCAAACCCACCGTTCTTAAGGCCATTAGTTGTAGCTTCCCATATGCCGTAACTGCTATCCGGAGCCGCCTGGCCGTCGCCCTGGGTGTTGGCAGTACGAGTAGCATCAGTTATCTCGTTACCACTAACCGTTAGTAAGTTAGTAACAGTGCTTTGCTGAAACAAGCCGCTGCCGTTTACCGCTAGGGTAGCAGCTGGTGTGGCCGTACCCACGCCAATGCGGCTGTTTGTGGTGTCAGCCACAAATAGGGTCGAGCTTGTGGAACTTTGTATCTGGAAGGCAGTAGTAGAATCTGCCGCGTTTTTGAATAACGCCGAACCGTTGGTGCCTAGTGTAAGCACGTTCACGGCATTGGTGCGTAAACTCAAGCTGTTATTATCGTTCGTGCCTAGCACCATGGCGGTACCAAAGCTGTTGCCGCCCTGGTTCACGTCACCGCCTCCGCCGCCGCCTCCGCCAGAACCCGTACAATTAACCCATACACCGGCCTGGAAGCACCTAAAGACATTACTGAACGAGTTATAGTAAATCTCGCCATTGGTGCCGGTGGCTGGATCGCCGGTGGTGTTTTTAACACCTACCACAAAAGTTACGGGCGTTGGGCCGGCTGGGCCAAGGCTTATTTGGCTGTTAGTGCTATCTACCGTCAGCAGTGCACTACCCAAAGAGTTTTGTATCTGTATGGCACTGGTAGAATCGCTTATTGGTTTTATTGCCGAGCCGCCAAGCGTCAACGTACCGGCGATTGTGGTATTGCCGCTAGTATCTACATTGAACTTACTAGCTGGCACACTGCCGCTCTGCAGGTCTATAAGGTTACCAGTTAGGCTGGCGCTGGTATTAGCGGCGTATATCAAAGCTTGGCCGTTAGAGCTTGTACTATCTTGATAAGCTGCTGTGCTGCCATTCCATACAAGGGTCGGAGCGGCGCTTCCACCGTTTAAGTTCAGTAGTTTGGCTAACGTTGGGTCAGTATTGCCAAAGTTATTCAACGTAGCAATATCATTATTAGTTAAACCACCAGTGCCCATGGCCGTCCAGAGAATATCGCCATCTGAGGTAGTACCGAAGCCAGCGCTACCAATAAATAAGCCTGTTGGGTTTATGGGTCTTAGGTTATTTATGGCCGTAGTAAATACACTGCCTCCTAATGAGACAGAAACGGTGCTGGCATCCCACTTAAAGATAACTGTTCGCAGGTCTCCTGCGCTAAAAGTATCGGTTATTGACGGGTCAGCTCCGGCTACACCCCCAGATACGTCATGGGCCTTCCAGAATTTGTTAGTTGAGTCCCAGAAGAACTCTAGCCTGTTGTTGAGCGTACCATCATCCAACGACATTAGCGGGTTATTTGCATTGGTTGTTGTAACTGTACTGCTAAAGCCTACTCGTACTCGGGCGGCGAACCAACCCTGCGTCGAGTTTATGTTGCTCATTGGAGCTTGTATGGCAGCAAGGTTACGGCTTGCAGTGGCGCCATTGGTTTCTACATAAGGCGTAGCGTAGGCTTTTTGCTCCAGCTGAATACCATCGGCAAAGAATGTTGTATTACCACCATTTACTGAATCTATAACTGATATGTATATGCCAGTTGAACCAACTCCAGGAGCAGGTGTAGTCAGAGTGGTTGTAACCCTTTGCCAGGTTCCGTTAGCTACAACACTCCCTATAGAAGTTGTCAGAATCGCGTTATTGTTGCCTTCGTCCCTAGCCAAAAGCTCGACCTGCATAGTACGACCAGCTACGCCTTTTACCCAAGCGGAACCAGTATAAATTTGTCCGGCTGTAGCTATTGGCCAATTAGCTATTTGCGTGGCTATCCCCTGTCCTGCACCGGTATCTACTCTAATACTGGCGGATCCAAATTTAGAATCTGTAGTAACGCGCGTAAGCGTGCCTCCGGCTTGAGCATTTTGCCACCCCCCCGTACTGCTCTCGAGTCCGCCGTTGATGACCAAGTTGGTAGTAGCTTCCCATATACCGGTGCTACTATCGTTAGTCTTGCCGTCGTAAGATTGGCCAACAATGTTAGTTGTGCTGGCCCCTGCAGCACGCACTACATCTGTTATTTCGTTGCCGCTAACCGTTAAGCTGTTTGGCGAACTTATACCGGGCGCCAAGGCTACACTGCCCTGTGAATTAACAATATTTACCGAGCCACTGCTTTGCAGATTTGCCGCACTAACCTGCAAGTTACTTGTGTTGATGTTAAACAACTGGGCACCAGCAGCATTGGTGACAGTTAATGCATTGGTAGAGTCCACTAAGTTTTGTAGTTTTGTGCTGGCAGCCACAGTTAAAGTAGAATTATCGGCCCGGACGTTTAATAGGTTAGCTCCACTGCTATTTTGTACCTGCAGAGCTAAGCTAGTGCCACTTTGGTAAGTACCATTATTTGCCGCCCAGACCATAGTTGGGTAAGCTGCTTGGCTAAAGTTAGTAATGTAAGGGTCGGTATTGCCAAAGTTGTTAATGTTGGTGGCATCGGTGTTGGTTAGGGTGCCGGTACCCGTAGCAGTCCACAGGGTGTCGGAGTCAATTTGCGCCAAGCTGTCCCCATTACCAATATCGAATGTACTGCCCATGCTCGCACTGATAGTGGTAGGCAGTGCAATAGTACCAAAACTGCTGCCGTTAACAGATATGCCCAACTGACCCGGTTTCCAGTAAGCAACAATGGTTAGTGTGTCTCCGGCATTCCAAGACAAAGCGGCGGTACCAGCGGCTACCACCGACCCATTGACTGTATACTTAATGGTCACGATGTTCGCGTAAACATATATTAGGATTTGGTTGGTGGTTGTGCCGCCAGAGGCATCATTCCATCTGAATACTCCCGGGAAGGTAGTGCCAGTAAATGTATTACTGGGATAGGCCATCCTTACGCGTGTAGCAATAAAGCCTTGTGCTGCACTTATATTTGTAGCTGGGGCTTGCACATGGGCAGCATTGCGGGTTGCAGTAGCGCCGTTAGTCTCTACGTAGGGAGTCGCAAAATTTCTTTGCTCTAGTTGTACGCCGTCTAGCCAGAAAGTAACCGGTACAGAGGGCGTATTATCTATAAAAATCGGAGCTACATTTGTTGTCGAAGCCGGAGTTGTAAAAGTGAATATAACCCTTTGCCAAGAACCTGTTAGGGTTACGCTAGGGCTAACTAGAAAGTTTATGTTGGTTGTGCCGTTAAAGTTTCCGGCTTCCAGCACAATGTGTGCCCCTGGTGTACCTTGGACCCAAGCCGACAGTGTATATATGGTGTTAGCTGACACGCTAGGGCGCGAGCCCGTTGGCTCTACTGCCCCCTGGTTTGTAACAGAGCCGTCGTTTACTACCTTCATGCTGGCGCCGCCAAACTTCGAGACGCTTGTGTCCTGAGGCAGTGACAAGCCCGATTGGTTGGTTGTCCACCCGGTGGTATTACTCTCGAACCCACCGTTGGTTATTAAATTAGTTGTAGCTTCCCAGATACCATAGCTGCTGTCTGGTGCGACGCGGCCGTCGCCCTGCTGGTTAATGGTCCGTGTAATATCCGTAACCTCGTTGCCACTAACCGTTAAGCTGTTAGCAGAGTTGCTAGCACCCTGGAATAAGCCAGTACCGCTCACATTAAAGGTTGTAAGCGGCGTAGCCGTAGCTACACCTAGGCGGCTATCGGACGTGTCGGCAACGAACAAATTACTTGTTCCGGCAGCGTTTTGGATAGTAAATGCCCCTGTAGAATCAACCGAGTTCTTAAATAACGCTGTGCCGTTAGCCGTTAGGCTCTTGCCGGCTGCTATTACCGTGTTTTGGTTTAAGTTAATACCCGTAGCGTTAGTAGTGCCAATGCTCAAGATTCCGGTAGTGATCGTATCTAGCGACGGCGTCTGTAGGCCAACGGCTGCCTGGAAGGTGCCGCTGGTAGCCAGAGTGCTAGCTGCACTACGGTATAGGTTGGCATTGCTATCGTTACCTAGTATTAAAGCCGCTGTGGCGCTTGTAGAATTTGGCAGCAGCACCGCACTAGCATTGGCGTCTATCCCAAAGATTTGCGAGCCGCTATTATTCTGCACCTGAAAGACTATTGGTTGAAATCCGGGGTATTGATAAGCAGCTGTATTGGCCTGCCAAACAAATGTACTAGCAGCACCGCTAGCAAAGCTGCCTAGGTTAGGATCGGTATTGCCAAAGGCATTAATGTTAGCAGAATCTGTGTTAGTTAACGTACCCGTGCCCTCCGCCGTCCAAACTACATCAGCATCTAGAGCGTTGCCCCCGTTTTGTGTGCCGATATCGAAGGTATTGGGCAGTGAAGGTGGTATGCCTGCACCCGCACCGGTTACAAAGTTAGAGCCATTGGTGCTTAGATATATGCCGTTGGCGTCCCACGCAGCTACTATTGTAATCAGGTCACCAGGGTTGGCCCATGCCACAGATGAATTAACAGATGCTGCTCCTGCCCTACCAGAGTTCCTAGAGAAACCTATTGAACCATTGTAGCCAGTCTGAATAAATACTTGGAAATCCTGGAAAGAAGTACCCCAAGACCAGAATCTTGGAGGGTTGCTACCAGAACTGCTGTATGAAGATGCCGAGTAAGGCATCCTGACTCTCATAGCAACCCATCCCTGGGTGCCGCTCATATTAGTAGCCGTTGCAGAACCCTGTACTCGCGCGGATGCACGGCTAGCGGTTGCACCATTGGTTTCTACATAAGGTGTGGCTATAGCTTTTTGTTCAACTTGAACAGCATCTTGCCATACAACAATAGCCTGAGGCGTAGTAGTGGTCCGTATAGTTATACTAAGAAAAGAAATACCTGCATCCACTACGTTTGTTCGTGTTAGACGCTGCCAACCGGTACTTAGTGTCACGGCTTGTGTACTCCAAGAAGTAACATAAGCTCCGCTAGAATTGACTTCGTCTACATTCAAGGATACCCTCTCACCACCGCTCGGTGAATATACCCATGAACTGGCGGTATAGGTGTTGCCTGCCGTAACTGCTGCATAGCCCATAGAACCAGTACCCCCACTAACTTGTGAACCCTCATTGGTCGCTACCCCAAGAGTGGAAACTTTCAAAGCCCACGAGCCAAACTTAGCATGGGTGTTATCACGGCTTACGGTTGCGTTACCTGTGCCACCCCAACCACTAGTATTGCTTTCAAAGCCGCCATTGCCTATGAGGTTGGTTGTGCCTTCCCATATACCATAGGTGCTATCTGGGGCAGCACGACCATCACCCTGAGTGTTGGTAGTCCTGACTGCATCTGTTATCTCGTTACCGCTTACCGTTAGGCTGTTGGACGAGCCAATGGCTGGCGCCTGGAATAAGCCTGTGCCGTTCACGCTAAGTGTAGCTGTTGGGGCGGCGGTACCAATACCTATGCGGCTGTTGGTAGTATCGGCAACGAATAAATTACTTGTTCCAGTAGTGTTTTGAATCTGGAAGGCAGTAGTAGAGTTGGTAGAAGCCTGAGCCAACACCGAACCCGTAGCATTTACAGCCAGTACGTTGTTGCCACTGCCGTTTTGTAGGTCTAGTAGGTCACCCACCTGCCCTAACGCCCCACGTAGAACTCCAACAACATAGTTTATGTTAGCCGAGCTGATGTTAAAGTTAGCACCCGTCTGCAGAGTGTTGGCATTCTGGATATAGAAGGCCGAACCGGCACTTGGTGCACAGGTGGCCTGTGGTCCACAAATGCTTGTGCCGTTTATACGAAAGAAACTACCAGTAGATATATTTATATCGCCATTTACATCCAGTGTGTAGTTAGCCGTGGCTTGGTTTACTGCCACCCGGTTATTGGCCGTATCGGCAGCTAACACCTTGGTGTTACCCGGGCTAGCACTTTCTACAACAAAAGCCGACTGGCTGTTACTAGAAGGTTGGATTAATACCGAACCGGTGTTGTTAACAGTTAAAACTTTGTTGCTATTGCCGTCTTTAGCGTCCAGGATATCGGCTGTTTGGCCACTGGCACCCTGCAAAACGGCTACTATGCTGCCAATGGCTCCAGACTGGACATTAAAGTTGGCAACCTGTGTGGCGGTGCCGTTTTGGATGTAGAAGCCACTGCCACTGCCCGCCCCACACCCACCGGCCGTACAGACCAAAGTTCCGCCGACTCGCAATCCGGTAGAACTATTTATATCGCCTGCTACATCCAGTGGATACTGTGGGGGACTGCCGGTAGTTAAGCCAACACCAACTCGACTATCGGTGGTATCGGCTACCAAAAGGTCTACCAACCCGCCAGCGTTCTGTACCCTAAAGGCTGTAGCGCTATTGGCTCCGGCACGGAACACACCCGGCTCGCCAATACTGACAGTTGAGCCGTTGTCGGTTATGGATGAATCGGCTATAGTATCGGCACCAGTGAACTTGGCTAAGTGGTTAGAGTTACCTCCTGGCGTAGCAACACTGCCTCCTGAACCTACACAGTTACCAACTGTTGTACAAATCTCATACGTTCCAGGGCTGGCAGCAGCATTAAAGTTATAGGTTATATTACCTGTTGGTGTACCCGCAAAGCCAATTTTGATGTTAAAATTACCGTCCGAAGCTGTCAGACCACTACTTAAGTTTCCTTGCAGGTCCAATTCAGAAGTAAGAGCACCCACGCTCAAAGTACTGCTAGCAGGCTGGAGATTTAAGGCGATAAGATTACCACTGAAGGTATTGTTGCCGGTATAAGTTTGGTTAGCATCCAAACGGGCGATGTTAGAGCTGTCACTTAGGTTCAGAGTGTTAATTTGGTTACCGTTAAATGTTATCTGCCCTGTTAAGTCTACCGAACCGTTAACCTGCAGAATGGCATTAGTAGTAGCCAGCGGAGTGCGGCCAATACCCACCTTGCCGCTTACCGTATCGACCATTAGTAGGTCGCCGGTACCATTGGCGTCCTGGATCTCGAAGTTGCTACTACCGTTAACAGCGTTCTGGAATACTACTTTGCCAGTAAAGCTGTTATTACCACTAAAAGTCTGGTTAGCGTCAAGCAAAGCTACATTAGGACTAAGGTGATTATCCGACAACGTCCCAGCCGTAATTTGTCCCGCGCTTATATTGGTGGCCTGCGGGCCAACCGAACAACCTTCGGCCGTACAGACGGTTTTAGAATTTATAACCAAGTTCGCCGGGTTAAGGGAGGTATTGCCGCCAGCCTGCAAACTGCCAGTTGCCGATATATTGCCACCTACTTGCAGTGTGGCACCATTGGCTGTCGGTGTAGTGTTAATACCCACCTTGTTATTGAGAGTATCAACTATCAAAAGGTTGCTGCCACTAGAGTTCTGGACCTGGAAGGCCGCATTGGAGTCTTTCTGATTTTTAAAATCAACGGCACCACTTGCTATAAGTGGCTGGCCATTATCTATATATGTTGTCCTTTTTAGGTGAATCGAGGAGTCGTTATTTGTTACAACGTTTTCTACGTTTACTTTTATATTTGTTGAGCCGTTATTATTTACCGCTGAATTTTTATTAAAGGGAAACGTCGAACCATAAATTAGGACGACTATAAGAAAAGCTGCACCTAGAGTAGCCCCAGCTAACCCCTTAAAGCTAATGTGCTTAGGTAGCAAGAACCGAAAACTGGTCTTTGGTTGAAATCCGTGGGGACTAGTTGCATCTATTGATGCTATGGTTTCAGCCGGCTCCTGCATAGACGGGCTAGCGGAAGGGGTCATAGGACTGGCTTCTAGTGTTGAGCTAGCGTTTGGGTCGACGGGGTTAAACACCTGGCCAGCCTGATCAGTATCTGACATGCCAAACGGCAAGCCCGAAGAAGAGCCAGAGTTCGGATTTTCGAGGAATGATCCTGGGGGGGCTGCTTGTTCTGCCGGAGCTACTACATTGCTAGGTGTTGGCTGCACTAGAGTATTTGTTTGTTGGCTAGTTGGCGGTACAGGAGCGCTTATAGGGGCCTCCACCGGAGGTGGAGCCACCGGTGAAGTGGGCGTAACAGCCGGCTGGGCGCCCATAACCGGGGCCTCTACATATCCACCCTCGTTAGCATTTGGCGCTATTACAGTACCAACCTCTTCAGCTATCTCTTTAGCTGAGTCTTCTAGCCGTTCCGCTGTTTGTTCTAGTCGTGCGTCAAATTGATGAAAAACTTCTTTGGCTTCATCTTTGAAACTTTCCGCCTCTGTTTCAACGGCCATTTTTGCTCTATAAAGCCTCTTTCGACAGCGTTCTGAACAAGCTCTAGCATCTGTACGGCTAGCCCTAAATTTTTGTTCACACGCTAGGCATGTTTTTGTTATCTGTCGCGACATCTGTTTATTTAGGTTTTAGTAAAATTTTTGTTCGTTTTACTGATCTTGATTATGGTTATTAAGTTGGACATTGTCAAGAAGAAAACATGTGATTTTTAAAGGGTAACCTGTCCAACTTACCTCACCCCTAAAAAATGTGTGACTTGTCCAATTTACGAGGCCTTTATTTGTGCCTTAAAAGTGGGATATTTATATCACTACTTGCATAAACTTTTTAAACAAGTGTTTTTAGCAAAGATAAAGGCCCTCCTATTCGGAGGGCCTTTATATAATTCGGCACCGTGAATAAACCCCACAAAATAAATTTTGCAGGGACCCCTGTAATTTTCCCAGGTCCTGGCAAAATAGCACGAACATAAAGATAAAGGCCCTCCTATTCGGAGGGCCTTTATATAATTCGGCACCGTGCTATTTTCCCAGGGCTAAAACCCAAGTATTGTAACCGCTGCTGGGCTTAACTGCTGTGTTCGGAATGGGAACAGGTGTTTCCCCAGCGCCATGGGCACCGATCGGCTATCTTTTCGTATAGAAAAGAGCTGGATCGATGTCCATACGCACGGATATGTTGTTAAGCAAACGACATGGTGGTAATGCTAACCTCTGTTAACGGTAGCTAACAAAGTTTAGATGATTACCAATAGCTAGTCAAGCATATACCATGAGAACAAACAGTGAGTTTGCTCACATGGTAACGTAAAAAGTCAATGGACCTATTAGTACACCTCGGCTGAAACGCTTGCGCGCCTTACACCTAGTGCCTATCAACCTGATAGTCTTTCAGGGGTCTCTGGGGAAATCTAATCTTGAGGTCAGTTTCGCGCTTAATATGCTTTCAGCGCTTATCTGTTCCGCACTATAGCTACTCAGCAATGCCCTTGGTAGAACAACTGATACACCAGCGGTGCGTTCAACCCGGTCCTCTCGTACTAGGGTCAAATCCTCGCAAATTTCCTATCGTCCACAGCGGATATAAACCGAACTGTCTCACGACGTTCTGAACCCAGCTCACGTACCACTTTAATCGGCGAACAGCCGAACCCTTGGAAAGAGCTTCTCCTCCAGGATGTGATGAGCCGACATCGAGGTGCCAAACAGCGCCGTCTATGTGAACTATTGGGCGCTATAAGCCTGTTATCCCCGGGGTAACTTTTATCCGTTTGCGCTGTCGATACCACTATCATAATCATAAATGATTAATTCAGCGGGTCACTTACTCCGACTTTCGTCCCTGTTCGACTTGTATGTCTCACAGTCAAGCTGGCTTATGCGTATGCACTTTCACTACGATTTCCATCCGTAGTAAGCCAACCTTTGAACGCCTCCGCTACTCTTTAGGAGGCAACCGCCCCAGTTAAACTACCCACCAGACACTGTTCCCGACCCCGCACCATTCTTCCACCCCTGTAAGTGTTGTAAATGTAATAACATTAACACCTTACAGAAAAGTCAAAAAATAGTGAGGGGCCAGGTAAGAACAAAACGCATACAAGGGTGGTATTTCACCGGCGGCTCCACGATCGCTAGCGCGATCACTTCAAAGCCTCCCACCTATCCTACACATGTATACGCTCGGCTCAATGCCAAGCTGTAGTAAAGCTCCACGGGGTCTTTTCGTCCTGCTGCGGACAGACGGCATCTTTACCGTCAATGCACTTTCACCGAGCTCTTCGTCGAGACAGTACCCATATGATTACTCCATTCGTGCGGGTCAGAACTTACCTGACAAGGAATTTCGCTACCTTAGGACGGTTATAGTTACCGCCGCCGTTCACTGGGGCTTCAGTTCAGCGCGTAAACGCATCCCCTTAACCTTCCAGCACCGGGCAGGAGTCAGCCCCTATACATCCACTTTCGTGTTAGCAGAGACCTGTGTTTTTGGTAAACAGTTCCATGGGTTCTTTAGCTGCGGCCTAGATGCGCCACAGCGGTTCTAAATTTCTCTCTCGTTTCTTCTCGATTCCAATTTTCTTCAATTAGAACTACTGTGGCACATCCAGGCAGACCTTATCCCTAAGTTACGGTCGCTGTATTGCCGAGTTCCTTGACGAAGAATCACTCGTACACCTTGGTCTACTCGACCTGAGCACCTGTGTCGGTTTGCGGTACGGTCGGTGATTGCCATAAGCTTCTAGACTTTTCTTGTCAGTACTTTGACCGGAATCAGCTACCCGAGGGCAGCCTTTCATTCCTGACCTGTTAGATCAGTTAGACGGGTATAACCAAAAACCCGCTCCGGCTATCATGCCGCGCATCTAGAAACAAGCAAACATCGGTACGGGAATATTAACCCGTTGTCCATCGCCTACGCTTATTCGCCTCGGCTTAGGCCCGACTAACCCTGGGATGATTATCATGGCCCAGGAAACCTTGCTCTTTCGGTGGGAAGGATTCTCACCTTCCTTGAGGTTACTCATTCCAGCATTCTCACTTGATAACGCTCCACCAGACCTCACGATCTGGCTTCGATGCGATATCAACGCTCCTCTACCGCGCATCAGTCTTATATCCCATAACATAGTTAACCCTAGGATTACTCCTTTGGTGTTATGAAATCTAAGACTGACACGCTCGCAGCTTCGGTAATATACTTAGCCCCGTTACATTTTCCGCGCAGAATCTCTTGATAAGTGAGCTGTTACGCACTCTTTAAATGAATGGCTGCTTCTAAGCCAACATCCTTATTGTCCAAGAAATTCCACCTCGTTTCCCACTTAGTATATATTTAGGGACCTTAGCTGGCGATCTGGGCTGTTTCCCTTTTGAGCGGCGAGCTTAGCCCCGCCGTTCTAACTGCCGTAGTTCCACTGATCGTATTCGTAGTTTGTCAAGGGTGGGTACCATTACTGGCCCCAGTCCAAAACAGAGCTCTACCCCAATCAGCTACCGTACGACGCTAGCCCTAAAGCTATTTCGAGGAGAACCAGCTATCTCCAGGTTCGATTGGCATTTCACCTCTAACCACAGCTCATCCGGGAGTTTTGCAATTCTCTACGGTGCGGCCCTCCACGTGCTTTTACGCACGCTTCAGCCTGGCCATGGTTAGGTCACCTGGTTTCGGGTCTACTGACGTGAACTTATCGGCCTATTAAGCCTCGCTTTCACTGTGCCTCCGACAAATGTCTTAGGCTTGCTCTACGCCAGTAACTCGCTGGATCGTTCTACAAAAAGCACGCCGTCACAGAATAAATCTGCTCCGACTCCTTGTACGCACACAATTTCAGGTTCTATTTCACTCCCCTATCCGGGGTTCTTTTAACCTTTCCCTCACGGTACTTGTTCACTATCGATCGTAAGACATATTTAGCCTTGGAGGGTGGACCCCCCAGTTTCAGTCAGGATTTCACGTGCCCCGACCTACTCGACGATCTGCAAGGATTACTCCCGGCAGGAACAATTTATAAGGTTTCCGACACTTGGCATACCAGGCTTTCACTGTCTATGGCCGGCCTTTCCAGACCGTTCTGCTCGCCTCGGAAATTTCTTACCTTACGCCAGCTAATGGTAGCGCTGGCACTAGTACCCAGTCCTGGAAATTCCAGGCCTAGGTACTGGTTAATTGTTTGTCACAACCCCTTACTCACATTCGTCTACCAACTTATCCAACCGGTAAATTACCAGATGGAAGTGAATAAGGTTTGGGCTCTTCCCGTTTCGCTCGCCACTACTCCGAGAATCTCTGTTTAATTTCTCTTCCTCAGGGTACTAAGATGTTTCAGTTCCCCTGCTTACCGCTACTTATCCTATGAATTCAGATAAGCGCCACTAGACATAACTCTAGTGAGGTTTCCCCATTCGGACATCCGCGGTTCAAAGCTTGATGGCAGCTCCCCGCGGCTTATCGCAGCCGTCTACGTCCTTCATCGGTGTCTTACGTCAAGGCATCCTTTATGTGCGCTTGAGTAACTTTTTACGATATTTATGCATTTGACTAGCTATTGGTTAATCACCAATAGCGATCGTCTGTCATTTGCTTTACATCTTATACACACTTCTCATAGCAGTGCGTATAAGCCAAATTATTAAGTTGCGGGCTCACTCCCATAAATCTACCAGTAATTTAAGTAGATTCTAGAACCAAGGAGGTTTGAGTAAGCCCAGAAGACTAGGTTATGTTGGTTGTCCCTCTTACTGGCCAACTGGCCGTACTCAAACGTGCTTAGATATCTTAACAAGAATAACAGAGGTAGTCAAACATATTTTGATGTCAAAAATATTACAGTTTAACCCCCATTAGATATCTCTCTTGTGCTTAAATTGCCGTATTTTTAACAGTTTTGTTGGTTTGATCTCTTAACTCTTGTAAGATTTCTTACAAGGACTTCTGTTAATGAGTGAGCTATTGAGCCTAAAAAGCCGGAAATTAGTAGCACTAGGGAATATTTTGCTGGTCGGTTTCATGACTCCCGGGATAGCCTTGGCAGATAGACCCGCCGATGCTCCACTGCGTAGTACGGAAATTACCCAACCAGCTAAAGAATTCGGTGTAATGACCGATATGGCTGAGCAAACTAAACCAGAAGATGCCCAGAGGGCTGTGGAGTTGATCCAAAATGCTGGTTTTAACCTCTTGAAAGAAACTGTGGTGATAGACGCAGGCAATCAGGGTTTTCTTGATATTAATTCTACTGAGCGCACAAAGATAGTCAACTCCCTAGAGGCGGCCACCGAGGCTGGCTTGCCAGTAGACATCGCGATGGAGCAACATGCCTGGGTTACCGTTAACGGCAATCGTTACCGCCCGCCGCTCCGTCCATATGAACAAACTGGTTTCTGTAGGGTTGGCGCAGAGCTGGTGCATGATTATCCAATCATTAAAGATGCTTCGGTAGGGGTGGAACCCAATAATAGTCCCTTCTGGTGGCCACAATATGTGGATGGCAAAGACGCCGTGGCACAACCATATGTATCGCTACTTGGTAAATGTTATGACATCTTAAAAGCTGCCCGCCCTGACGATCCCGTGACGGTTATTGGCGGCGAGCTGGCTTCTTCCGGAAACGACGATTATACGCTCGATAAAGGTGATCACTCGCCGTCCAAAGAGATCGCCAATATGTGCGATGCCTATGCTGCCAGCAAGCGCACCAGACCCCTAATGGACGAGTTCAGCCAGCATTGGTATCCATTACAGGGCGAGAGTACTCTAGTGTCGCACGATAGTTCTACCAGCCGCGGTGTTGGTGACTATCAGATCCTTATGAGCGAGCTAGGTTGTTTCGTACAGCCGGGCAAGCAGCAGCAGTTGCCTAAGCTAATCTTTGGCGAAGGTGGGCTGCCTACCGATGTGCCCCGATCAGATATGTATAGGTACCGCTTTAATAAACCCCTTAAAACTAGCGTGGCAGAAGGAGCAGCGGCTAACTATATAGTTAGCGCTATCCACGAAGTTAACTGCAACCAACCTAATACTGTGGGGTTAATAAATTTTCAGTTTGTAGATGATAGAACAAGCCTGAACACCGGACTAGTAATGCCTCCACCCGACATACGTGGCCTATCTTCGGCATTTTCTGGCCTCAAAATGAAATTAAGTTATAAAGCTGTAACTAGCGAACTTAGTAAGGTGAATTCCGGCACGGATTGTCCATAAAATTGGTGGAGCAACGGGGATTCGAACCCCGGACCCCCTGCTTGCAAAGCAGGTGCTCTAGCCAGCTGAGCTATTGCCCCATAAGGGTGGGCTTGGTGGGGTTACCAGGACTCGAACCTGGGACCTCGTCATTATCAGTGACGCGCTCTAACCAACTGAGCTATAACCCCGAACTTTTGATTAACAGGGGTATTGTACAGAAATAAGGGATAAAAAACAACCGACCATAGAGGTCGGTCGTTCTCATTAAAAACTTAGTAGTGCATCTCAACGTCAGCATAAATTGGTCAATACTGTGTCTTGTCCGATAAAAACCGGATAAATAAGCTATCAGTACTGTTATAGCTTACAAGATCGACCTAGCTCGCAAGGGATTGCTCCGCATGCTGCTAGTTTTACTCCCTAGAAAGGAGGTAATCCATCCGCACCTTCCGGTACGGATACCTTGTTACGACTTAACCCCAATCATCTCCCCTACCTTAGGACCAGACAAGCTGGCACGTCAGGTA
>Ga0265338_10002679_pt1 | contig 26180 bp, 19 predicted proteins | sample 42126metaG_FD_193579 | JGI IMG/M metagenome (GOLD analysis project Ga0265338, IMG submission 193579) | Rhizosphere microbial communities from Carex aquatilis grown in University of Washington, Seatle, WA, United States - 4-21-26 metaG | ecosystem: Host-associated > Plants > Roots > Rhizosphere...
CCTTCGTGGACGGCCTCCCGGGCGCCCAGGTAGCTCAGTTGGTAGAGCATGCGATTGAAAATCGCAGTGTCGGTGGTTCGATTCCGCCCCTGGGCACCAAGACTTTATTCCCATATCTCCGCATAGCATCTCAAAATCCTGTTTCCACAAAGACTTAGTCGCCACCAAGGGCGACATAGTGACTCATGGCAACTCGTTGAATTGCTCGCTTTTGGGGGTATGCTTCGGGGTATCGGACGCTGGCTTCGGGAGGATACCCCCAATGTCCCTGAGCGACCTTGCGATCAAAAAGGCCAAGCCCCAGCAAAAGCCGTTCAAGCTGTCGGATGGAGGAGGGCTGCACCTCGTTGTTCAGACGAACGGTAGCAAGCTCTGGCGCCTGAAGTACCGCTTCGCGGGCAAAGAGAAGCTGTTGTCGTTCGGTCCCTATCCGGTGACGACGCTTGCCGACGCGCGTCGCAAGCGCGACGAGGCGAAACGATTGGTCGCGAACGGTGCCGATCCCTCGGTGCAAAGGCGCCAGGACAAGATCGCAGCTGGCGTGGCCGCTCGGAATACATTCGGGGCCGTTGCAGCGGAGGTACTTGCGAACAAAGAGGCTAATGACGCGGCGAACTCGACGTTGGACAAGAACCGATGGCTCCTTGAGAACTTGGCCGCGCCGCTCGCGGATCGGCCAATCGCCGAGGTCACCGCCGCCGAAATCCTCGACCTCCTCAAGCGCATCGAGAAGAGCGGGCGCCGCGAGACGGCTAGAAGGCTCCGAGGCGTAATTGGCAGCGTGTTTCGCTATGCGATGGTGACGCTTCGCGCGACCAACGACCCGACGCTCGCGCTCCAGGGCGCGCTGCTCGCGCCCAAGGTCAATCACCGGGCCGCGATCACGGACGAGAAAGGGTTCGGCGGGCTCTTACGGGCGATCGACGGTTACGATGGCTGGCCGACGCTGAAAGCCGCCCTGCAGTTCACGGCGCTCACCTTCGCGCGCCCCGGTGAGGTGCGTGGCGCGGTACGTAGGGAATTCGAGTTCGACAAAGCGGTCTGGCGTATCGCGCCCGAGCGCATGAAAATGCGACGTCCACATGAGGTGCCGCTATCTCGGCAGGCGATTATAGTCTTACAGGACATCTGGCCGCTGTCGGAGCACGGCGAGCTCGTATTTCCGTCTATCCGGTCCAACCGAAGACCGCTTTCCGAAAACGCCCTCAATTCGGCGCTGCGGCGCATGGGCTACGAACAGCACGAAATGACCGCGCACGGTTTTCGCTCGACTGCAAGCACGATGCTAAACGAGCGCGGCTATAATGCCGATGTGATAGAGGCGGCGCTTGGGCACCAGGATGAGGATGAAATCCGCCGGGCCTATAATCGCGCGAGATATTGGACCGAGCGCGTCAAGCTGATGCAGGATTGGGCCGATCTGCTCGAAAAGTTTAGAGTGGCAATTTAGAGCGCTGTTCAATCCGACTGATTTGCGAGCGGTCAGAGTTAGCCCGAGGCCTACAACGATGACACGTTCTTCATCTCACCATGCCGATACCGTGCGGAAAGTCGCGGGCCAGGCGCTAAGCGATGCCGTGGAGATCACGATCCTTACAGAGTTGATCAAGAAGCAGAATTCAGACGGCATCAACGATGAGCTTAACAAGGCCGAGGCCGGCCGCGCAGCAGGGGTCCTTCGGAACGCGTTGATCGCCCGACTGGTAACCATTGTTGCGCGCGCTTATGCGCCCGCCAAACAGGGCGACCTACATGTTCGCGTCGCGAAAGACCTCCTCAAAGACAATGTAACCCGGCAAATTTTTACGAGTATAGACGGCGGCAAAGAAAGGGTCTCCGATTTCGAGATCCGCTGGAACAATTGTAATGGCGATCACCGAAGACCGCGCGTCAACGAGTTTCGAGATAAATACACTGCACACCTAGGCGAGCCCACGAAAATTGAGCCCCCAACATACAAGGAACTGCTTGAGTTCGCGGCGGCCACAGCAGAGCTTATGGAATCGCTGGCGTTTGTAACGCTTGCGGCGGTTAATCCCGTTAAAGGCGACCCTGACGTTACCGAGTGCGCGGACAAGTTTTGGCAGCCCTGGAAGGCGGCCACTTCAGAGCCGGCCGCAGTGTCGTAGAGAGTAGTCAAGCTGTCGCGGGCGCGCTGAGAAAACGTTGCCAAGTTGCTATCTCGTTATTGTGGCGTTGAGGTCGCGGTGCTCGTTACAGCCGGCTGCTCTGTTTGATTGTCCTGGGCCTCCGATGAGGCTGCCGTCGCTGTACTCGTGCCGTCCTGCGTCGTCGGGTACGTGCTGGTTGCGGTGCTGCCAGTTGAGCTGGCCGTATCGTCGGCAGAGATAATCGAGGGCGCGTCAGAGGCTTGAATGATGACCGCCCTGGTGGACGTCGACGTAAGGCCGTTCTGGTCGGTGACGACGTAGTCAATGGTGTCGGTCGCTACGGCCGTCGTGTCGAGCGTGATATCGCTGACGAGCTTGCCGTTGAGGAAGGTCTTGATGCCGAGGTTGAGGTCGGCTTGGGGACCTGTGATCGTCGCGCCAAGATCGGCGTAGCTGCTTCCGATTGTCACGTACGCTGGATTGTTGCCGTTAATCTGTATTACCGGCGGCGTACTCGACGCATCGCCCACGTTCGCCGTACTCCCACCGCCCGTATTCGCCGACGTGCCCTGAGCGGATGCCGCGACCATCGCTTGAAATTGCGACGGCGTCACGCAGGTGGAGCCGACGCAAAGTTCATTTGATGCGGTGAGACGGCCAAAGTTGCCGACGGCCGACGTGAACGACTGCGCGAACCCCGCCACGGTCTGCTCCAGCGTTGCAAGGTCACGGTACATAGTCTGCACTGCACTCACGACGACGGGAATGAATTCGGTGTAGCGCAGACCGAGCGTGCTGCTCGCGTCATCTCCTGTTACAACAGTCTCGGGCAATATGGGCTGAACCTCCTGTGCGATGAAGCCCAGCTGCGTGGATATGCCGGCGGTCTCGTCTTTCCAATTGAAGGAAACCGGATTGAGGGCGAGAACCTCAGACAGCGACGACGAGGCGTCCAACGATTCAATATTCTTCTTCAAGCGCTCGTCCGAGGTCTGTATCGTGCCGTTGGTGGCGTATACGGCATTCCACTTGTACGAGCTGTTGCCGAGGTTGTCGCTGCTGGCTGAGGGCGTGATATCGCCGTTGACGGTGAGGGCGCTGACAGGGGTCGTGGTTCCGACGCCCATGTTGCCGTTTGACTTTATCACGCCCACAGCACTGCCTGCACCATTCCCAAATTGAACGCCGCCAGTGCCGCCGTTCCAATTCAGGTAGGTCGCTCCAGACGTGTTCGGACTGATCGTGATGTTTTTGTTAGACCAAGAACCAGCAGATATGTCGAAGGCCCCGCCCCCTGCGCCGCCGACGATACTGCCAGAATTCGTGACCCAAACCGCGCTTGAGCCGTTCACGGCCTCAATCAGTGCAGGTGTCGTGCCGGTGGCAATGAGCTGAGAGAAATTGCCCGAGCCCGAGGCATTGACGCTGGCGACGGTCGTATTTGCACCATTCCCAAATTGAACGCCGCCAGTGCCGCCGTTCCAATTCAGGTAGGTCGCTCCAGACGTGTTCGGACTGATCGTGATGTTTTTGTTAGACCAAGAACCAGCAGATATGTCGAAGGAAGCATTGGAAGCCCCTCCTGTCAAAGCTGTAAAAGAGCCCGGTGCAGGGGTAACTGACCCTATCGACGATGGCGAGCCGAAAAGATCAGCTATGTCATTCGTCGTGACCACTGATGCGCTGTTCTGCAAAAGTGCTATATGTTGATAAACATACTGCGCTACCACGTTGTAACCATACTGATTCAGATGAAGCGTGTCTCCGCTCGCGCGCAGCGAAGTCGGTGGGGCATCATTCGCATAGTCAATGGCGTCCTGACTCGTTGTAGCAATACCTTCTGCACTCAAGCCTGTCTGCACAAGATACTCGCGCACATCTAGATAATGAGCGCCATACGTACTGCTCAGAGAATCGTTGATCGACTTAATCTCGTCATAATTTGTGCTGCCGCTCGGTTCATTCGTACCGTTTATAACCGAGAGAATGATAAAATTGCTATTACCAGCCGATTGGAGGGCGGAAACCATAGACGCAATATCGGCCTCTACCGTACTGGGAGAGCTGATGTTATTTCGACCGGCCCAAATAATGGTTGGCCAAGATTGTTTTGAAGTATCAGCAACCATGCGCGCTTCAATCTGCGTACTAGTTTGGCCACCTACACCGCCGTTATACACAGAGTATCCGGATAGCTTTGCGAGGTCGGCAGGATAGGCGGTATCAGTTGTGGCACCCGTGCCTGCCGTTAAGCTATCACCCCAAGTAGCGATATTAATATTGTTATTGATATCTGCGCTCGACGCATACGACAGTCCCAGCGTACTGCGCGCCGAACTTGTGCTCGAAATTGAAAGATACGACTTCGAAAGATCAGGAATCGAAGCGGTATCAATGGTGGAGTTGGAGATGGTGACGCCCGAGAGATTATCTATCTTCTGGGAGCCGGCGATGGCGTTCCAATAGCCGCCGGCAGCAATGGAGTTGGAGACGGAGGAAGCGGGAGCGCTGCTGCCGCCTTGGGAGCCGGTCCAGCTGTAGTAGAGCGAGGTGAGCTTGTTCTCAAGTTGATTGAGCTTGGTATCGAGCTCCACTTCACTGACACCGCTTGTAGTCGTCGCAACAACGCGCTCAACGACGGGCTGGCTGATGTAGTTGTTGACGATAGTCGTCGCGGTAATTCCGACGGGGGTAGTGGTGGTGGCAACGGTGCTGGTAGCGGTAGTAGTGGTCCCAATCTCCTGCGTGGCGGCCGCAGCTGCCGCCTGGGTAGTGGGCGGCACAGCAGCCTGATGGGCACCAGCGCTGTGGAAGCCGAAAAGCGAAAGGATTGCGACAACGATTCCTGCCAATATCGACTTCACACTCGGATTATCGCATATCTCATGGATGCAATTTGCGATAGATGTGAACACTGTGAGCATGGGAAGGAGCCCCGAACAGGGCTCGGTATTCGCTCGTGTGCAACATGGTCAGGAATCGCGACGGCCGAGCGACTTCTTTGGCTTGATATAGGCTAGATCAGCGCCATCCTGCGACCGAGGCCATCTTGCCAGACTGGCCCAAACGGGTCGCCGTCACCGAGCCTCTGACGTGATGCGAACACAAACAGGCGCGCGCCGGCGCCATTGGCACTTGGTAGGAGTTGCAGCGCCTCCTGCATTGCCCGCAAGCGCACGTCGTCGGTGGTCACGGTAAGCACGCGAAATGTCTTCCAACCGAAATGCTGCTCGTGCAATCTCGCTGCATGAGCGGCGAAATACGCTCTCATTTTGCGCTCAAAACTCGTCTGGCGAATGTCGCTGCGTGCCACCGGCATCGTGCCGCGATCGATTTCAACCAGAAAGCAGCGGCGCGATCCGTCCGAATACCTGACGCCAAAGACGAGATCGGGCACGACGCCAATATCGTGCGCGATACCGTTCTGGCTGAGCTGAACACGAAGAGCGAATGGAGCTTTCTTGTCTACGGTCTGTATCGGACACTGAGCCGCTAGCTCGTTCGAATGAATAAGAGACAGATCGGGACGGCGCCGTACCGCGAGCTGTAGCGAGACATAGAAATCCATAATCTCGATCTGATGCTCGATGAACGGCCTGCCCGCGCTACGATTCTTTCGGCCCCATTCGGCGTCGAATGTATTCGTACTGTCGTGCGCTGCGAGCAGATGCGCACCTTGATCGGCCAGCGCATAAATGAACGGGGCCGAGCCGGATGTCGGGTAGTAGTCGAGTTGCGCGCGGGGACGGTCAACATAGCCAGCATGGAACAGGCGGAGAAGCCGGTCGTTCACGCGATCGACTGAGCGGTCCACCAAGGCGGCAATGTGCGTCGAACGCAGGAACCGATGGCGAGCGAGGAGGCTCACAATCTCCAGGTCGCTATCGGTCAATCGAAATGCAGGAGCGTCGGCTGCGCGCCGAAAGCGCGGCCGACGTGTTTGCTGTGGTTTCGTTGGGGCTCGCACGTAAGGGTCTAGGCAGCGCGCCGGGCCGTGAGTGTTTCGACCAAGGGCAGATACATCGCGACAAGCGACGGGAAGGGCGCTGATTGGGCCCCGTCGCCGAAACGTAGCCGGCCGCGCACGAAGCGAATTTCGTCGGCCTTGCCATAGACCCAATCGTGGAACCAGCGCGTGTCGGTGCGGGCATGTGCGAGCAAGACGACCAGAGCGCCTTCAAGTGAGGCCTCATAGCATTTCCTCGCCCACGCACGCATTTCCTTGCCGTACGGCGGATTGCAGAAGACGCGATGGCGTCCCCAGCTCTGTTCGAGCCCATTCTGTTGTTCGGTGTAGAAGCGGCGGCATTTGGCGTTTGCCGCGGTCGCGCACGGATCGAGCGTGAATCGGAATTCGCGATTAAGCTCGTCATAGAAAGCGTCCGGCGTCGGCCACTCTTCGGAACGGCTGCTGTAGAGCACGTTGCTGATGGTCATGGGTGTCCTCATGGTTTGGAGGACATCCCAATTAGCTGCAGTCAGCGTGCGCGTAACCGTGCAGTATGTGCATGAATGTGATAGCGCGCGCTGCCGGGCGCTCGCGTGTAACGCGCTTCACATTTTATTGCAGCAAAGTCGGCGCTAACGTGCGCTGGGTATCTTCCCGGACCCACCGCAGCGACCGCATTTCTCTGTGCCTGATTGTCCCGAGCCGTTGCAACGGGGGCAGGTCTCGTTCTCGCCCTTGCGCTCGCTTCCCGGCCGGTTCGGCATCTTCTCGATTCCCATTGCATCCTCCTGTTTTCTAAGAGCGCCAGTCGTCATCCTCGGGTGCGGGCGAGGGCGCGGTAGATTCGGCCGGCGCAGCCGGCTTTAGAGGCTGGGGCCTCCACGCCGTCGCGTATTGTGCTCGCAAGCGCCCCCGCACGGCCTCGCGCTCGTCCGAGCTCATGCGCGGAAACCGGTTCATGTCGGTTTCAGGAATTCGGACCGAAATGGCACTGTCGGTGAGGCCGCGGACGTAGGCGGCGAAATGGTAGGGTGGCTGGTCCAGGATGAATTCCGGTGTCGTTCGCATGTCGCGGGCGAGCGCGTGCGCGGCGGCATCGCTCACTTTCGAGGCGAATTTGATCGCGGTCGCGCCGTACAGAGCGTCGAGCACGTACGGCTGGAGCTGCTGGAGCCGCTGATGGGCAAGCACCAAGGCGACATTGAGCTTGCGAGCCTGGTCGAGGATGACCGGGATTTTCGGATCGCGGCGGATGAAGTCCTGACACTCGTCAATGTACACGAAGCATGGCAGGCGCTCGCTCTTGGGCAGGAGCTGTCTCTTGTGCGCCGCCAACAGGATCATGGAAATAAAGAAGCGGCCAACGATCTCTACGCCATCCTCTTGTAGGAGGCTCTGCGGCACGTTGATCAGAATGACCTTGGCCGCAGCCATCTCCGTAAAGAAATCGAGCTTGGATTTGGGGGCGGAGAACATCCGTGACAGGGTGCGAATACGCTTCACCGCAAAGAGTCGATCTACGACCTGCTCCTTGGTGCGGTCGAACTCCTTGCTGTTGAACTTCAGTTCAAAGAAGCGCTGCGGATCCGGATCGAGCATCGAGATGTACTGGGCGAACTGCTTGAGGCCGTTCGGTTGCATCAGGTCGATGAGCGTATCGAGCGTGGCTCCCGGAATACTGAGCAGGAGCTCTATCGTGAAGTTGAACAGAGTATGCTGGCGGCTGGTCAGATCGGCCGAGAGCAGCGCGCTAAAGATGTAGTCGTAGAGTGAGAGGAGGGCGTTCCGGAAGCCTTCCCGTTCCGCCGGTGAGTACGCCTTGGTCTCTTCAAGCCCTACATCGAATAGATTGAGTGCGACTGGCCACTCCACGTCTTCCGCGTCGATGGTGACCAACTTGCCGTCCAATGCCTCTCCGGGCGCGAAGAATTTGAGACCCTCGATCGCCTTTATGAGATCGCGGTTACTCTCCATCACGACGACGGAGGCCTCGCCGGCAGCGACACGCACAAGGTCGTTTGTGATCAGATATTGGAGCGTGGTCGATTTGCCGGCGCCCGGCGGCGCGACGATCCAGTGGTGCTGGAAGCGGGCGGCGTCGGGAATGACGAAAGGTACGGGCGTCAGGAAGAGATCGAGGAATGGCGTGTCTCGGAGATAGGCCTCGACTAACTCCTGAGGAGGCAGTTCCGAGATGTCTGCCGTGATCAACGGCTTTCGATGTTTCTCCTCGTCTGGCGAGACGCCAGAGGCGCGGCAGACGTTGTCATAGAGGCAATGTTGTAGGGTCGTGAACAACCCGGCATCGATCAACTCTGTCCTGATGATGCTCCCAATGATTCGGTTTACGACATCGCCAGGCTTCCTGATGAAGTGGATGAGAGGGATGGTGAGGGCGTCATCATCGCCATCTTCAAGCGCAGGCAACGTCCCGATAATCCCGGCAACGACATTGCAGAGCGCAGTCGCGAGTAGGTCGAACACACGCTCGTCATTGGCGAGAAAATGCTCCTGCGCGCGCAGGAACCGTCGCAGATCTGTCTGCTCCTTGAGCGACAGCGCGGCGGCATTCCAGTCGATCTCCGGAGAGGAGAAGATGGTCGTCTCGAGGGCAAGCATCTCCAATTGGCATTGGTCGAATGCGTTCATGAGCGATTTGCAATTCGGTAGATCGACGGTGCCGGCTACCCGCTCGACGAGGCAGGTATGGATGCGTTGGATCGCATCTTGCTTAGCCCAGATCGACGCCTGATATGTCGTTCGTACCTTGTTGTACAGCGCAATGGTGTCGGTTAGGTCACGCGCGCGCTCATCCGTGAAGCGGCGTAGAAACGGAATGAACGGGGAGGGAGGGTGATACGGTGGGAGCCTAGAACTCAAAGACCTCCTCCCGACCATCGAACGTCAACGCTGCTTCGAGGTAGGCTTTAAGGCTCTTGCACGCATCAAGGATCGCCCCTTCTGCTCCAAGCAGTTCGTCCATGTCCTTGCACTCGATGTGCTGGCCTCCAACGAGGCTATCCACGGTAATCCGGAGGGTCAGCGCCATCATGGCGGCACTTGCGATGCCGCGGGCATTCTTCCAGAGCGACCGGCCAAGACTGCTTTTTCCGGCCTCGTCAAAGTGACTGTAGGCTGCCTGGCTGTTCTTTTTTCGGGCTTCGCTGTCGTAGACGACAAGCTTGCCAAGCCCGTACTTCCTGACGAGCCCTTGCTCTTCGGCCGACAGGTCGGCGCGCGCATCCAGCCCGAAAATGATCTTGCCGCCCAACATGCCACCGGCACGCTGCGAGCGTTTAAGCTTCAATTGCATGTGAGACCCCGCCCAGTTGGTAGCGGGTAGAGATTTACGCACGCGAAGGTCGCGGAGGTCAAGCGCGCAAATTGCATGAGTTGGAGACGCTCTATCGACGAAAGTCTAGTGCGACCGATTTGAGCACGGAAATATCAATATTTTCGGCGTTGCGAAGTAAGTAGCCGGGCTCGCGTAGTTTCAGCGGCCGGCTAACAGAATGGCTTTTCACGCTTCTTCGCCAAATTGTATATGTGTCCGCTCTCTTGGTCTCATATCATTGCTGATGTTGTCTCTGCTTGCGCCTGCAAGCAGAGAAGCCCGCACCGGCTGGGTTTTCGTTTTCATGGGTGCGTGGGTCAAGAATGGCTGTTTAGGCCATGAAGTCGCACCGAGCCTAGCTGCGTTTCTGTACGAATTTCAGCAACTTCTGGGCTCGCCCCCCGCCCTATCCTAAGGGAGGGCGTAAGACGGGGCATACCGGGGGGCGGTCTCACGATGGGCGAAGGGTCCTGGCGCTGAAAGGCTTGGACGGCATCCCATCGATCATCAGCTTTAGGTAGATGCGGTAGTTAGGCAGCTGCATTAGGTCGATTTGCTGGAACTGGCCCAAGAATTCCCGTTCAAGGTAGGGGGCGTCCTCGGCGCCGACGCGGAAGGCAATGAGGGTGCCTACGTTCCCAAGAACGGCGTGCCGGACCTCCGGGGCGAGCTGATGGAGGTACTGGTGGGCGACCGTGAACCCGGTCCGGTACTTCCGCATTTCTGCGAACATGTCTGCGACGGCCAGGGTGGTGAAGCTCTGAAACTCGTCCACGTAGACGAAAAAATCGCGTCGGTTCGCCGCCGGCGTGTCGGCCCGGCTGTAGGCAGCAAGGCCGACGGTGGTCACCAAGAGGCCTCCAAGAAGGGATGACGTATCCTCGCCGAGCCGGCCTTTTGCTAGGTTCACCAGCAGCACCTTGCCCTCATCCATGATCTTCCGGATATGCAGGTCTTGCTCAGGGTGGGTAAGTATTCGGTTGAGCAAGGGATCGGCCAGGAAGGCGCCGACTTTATTTTGGATCGGCGCAGTACCATCAGTCCGATAGCCAAAGGAAAAGCGTTCGTATTCCTTGGTGAGAAAATTTCGCACGGTTTCATTGCGCACAGATTGGGCGATTTCCTTCCGAAACTTCTTATCCTCGATGATGCGGAGAATGTCCTGAAGCGTTGCAGCCGGCTGCTCAAGGAGCGCCATCAGTATGTTGCGAAGAATGTGCTCCATCCGGACGCCCCATGCCTCGGGCCACATCTTCTTGAAAACCTCCAGCATGCCGGACGCCGCCAGCGCGATGCGGTCTTCGCGGACATGCCGCAGTGGGTTGTACCCAAAGGGCTGGTGAGGGTTGGACGCGTCGAGATAGATGACGTCAAAGCCTCGCGAGGCGGGCATGCGAGCCGCGACACGCTCGACGAGGTCCCCGTGCGGGTCGATGAGCGCAAAGCCGTGCCCCCGTTCCAGGTCTTGTAGCGCCATGCCCTCAAGAAGTGTCGACTTGCCGGTGCCGGTCTTGCCGATGATGTAGATGTGAGAAAAGCGGTCTTCGGTCTTGATGCCGAACACGCGACAGTCGTTCCGGAAATCGACACGGGCGACGTGGATGGCTTCAGACGATGACATACGGTCGGCACATCGTCGCTCGAAATCGGCAAGATGCGAGGAGGAGAAAAGTGCCAAAATGGGAAACTCGTAATCTCGATATTTATGAACATTCCCGTTCGCTTATTCTCCCAAATTGAATTCTTGAAATCGAAATTGAAAAAATCCCGTGACTTTTCCTTTATTTTTTGTCGGCAGAAGCTACGGTTAGAATGGCGAATTGCCCCCGAATTTCGTCTTTTAGAGACCTACCTAACGACCATAATTTAGCTCCTCCTCCCTGAAGAGATGGTCCCTACGACAAGGACGAACGTCCTGCGTGGGTAAATCTCGAACCTGAGGAGGAACATTGAACATGGGCTTCTCGCCCGCCCTATAAGGCCGACAGAATTGGCTGAAGTCGGGGCTGCAATCGTCGCAGGGGGTGCCCGTGAAGTTATTGAACAGACTTCCGAATTTAATCTTGCCAGACGGATACCGGATGGGGATACAGTATCGGGTACCGAATCCCCATTGAATGCGTCGTTTTCGCCGCCCGTCGGTGCGGAAAACGGGTCAGATGCTATAGTTTTGAACACAGCCATTGAGATAGCATTTTTCCTATGTCCACAGGTCAAAACGAAGCATTTTCCCGCATCCTCATCGACAAGGCGCTCGAATTCAGCGGGTGGGACCTGCTCGATCCGAAGCAGGTCGTTTTCGAGCTGCACAGCGGCGCCGGGCGTGCCGACTACCTCCTGAAGGACAAGCTCGGACGCGTGCTCTGCGTCCTGGAAGCCAAGCGCGAAGGCCTGGACCCCTACGACGCGAAGGAGCAGGCGCGCGGCTACGCCGAAAACCTCAAAGCGCCGTTCGTGATCCTCTCGAACGGCCGCGAGCATTGGTTCTGGAATTTCGAGCGCGCCGACCAGCGCGACGCATACCGCATTGAGCGGCTCCCGTCGCGCGACGACCTCGAACGGGTGCTGCTCAAAAACATGCAGCCGCCGCGGCCGCTGCAAAGCGAAATCCTCCGGCCGGACTACCTCCGGCATCTTAAGCACGACCTAACTCTGCGACGCTATCAAATCGCAGCCATCGACGAAGTGGCCCGCTTGTTCGACGGCGAAGGCCGCCGCAAGTTTCTTTTAGAAATGGCTACCGGCACGGGCAAAACCCTTCTGTGCGCCGCAATGATCCGGCGGTTTCTCACGACGCGGAATGCCGAGCGCGTGCTGTTCATCGTTGATCGCATTGAACTGGCAAAGCAGACGATGGAGGATTTCGCTGTCGTCCTGCCAGAGTTTAAGCCAGTCATCTTCAAGAGCGCCCGCCGCACCGGTGAATTGCTCGGAGCTTCCGTCGTCGTCGCTACCATCCAATCGCTGATGGTCGACCGTCGATATCGTGAGGAATTCACGCCGTTCTACTTCGACCTTGTCATCAACGATGAAGCGCATCGCTCAATTTATGGCGACGCCCGTGAGGTCGTTCAGTTCTTCCAGGCGACCAGGGTTGGCCTCACGGCAACGCCAAAGGCGTACCTCAAAAACATCAACATCGAGCAACTCCAATCGGAGAACCCCAAAGCGCTGGAAGCCCGGCAGCTTCGAGACACCTATAATTATTTCGGGTGTGAGCCAGGCTTGCCGACCTATCGCTACGACATCATTGACGCGGTGAAAGACCCGGAAGGTCCATTTCTTTGCCTACCCAAGATATTTGACTTGCGTTCCGACATCACGACGCAGGCCCTCGCCGAGGGCGGGTGGGCCGTGGTGGTCAACGAGCAGGACGAAAGTTTCAAGATTCAAGACTTGGAGCGAAAGGTCTTCACTCCCGCGCGCAATCGAGTTATGTGCGAAGCCTTTCTGAAAGAAGCGCAAAAAGACCCGACAGGGGCAATCGGCAAGTCCATCGTTTTCGCGGTGAACCAGAAGCACGCGACCAATCTAACAAAGATTTTTAACGACATTCAGCCGGAACTTGCTGTCACCATCACGTCACGCATCCCCGATGCCTCCTCCATCGCTAAGGATTTCCGCGATGGCAAGCGCCGCGAGCGTATTGCTGTTTCTGTGGACATGCTGTCCACCGGCTACAACTGCCGCGACGCTCTCAATATTGGATTGATGCGCCCTATCTTTTCCCCGACCGAATACATCCAGATAAAAGGACGCGGCACACGCCTTTACACGTTCAAGATCGGCAACACGGAATATGAGAAAAAGAATTACTTTTTGCTCGATTTCTGTGCGGTCGCGGAATATTTCGAGGAAAAATACGACTACACTGTTCCGCTCAAGGTGCCGCGTGAGCGAAAGGAAGCCGAGCCACGGCCGTCCGGTGGCGGGGGGATGGCGCTTACAGAGACAGGGTCCGACGGTACATCACCAAAGGGACCACAGCCGCCACGCGAGATTCCCATCTGGGAAGGCACTGACACGCTCGTCAGCCGCGAGGTCATCGAAGTCGGGCCGAACGGCGAGAAAGTCGATGTCATGACGTTCCGCGGCTCGTTTGAACGCGACGTTAAGGATTTCGCAGAGCGCGACCCAGAAATGAAGACGGCCGTTGCCGACGAGGACGACGACGCTGTTGAGACAATCATGAATGAGCGCTTCTATCACAAACCCGATATGTACTACTCACCAGACAAGCTCATCCGATCGTATGGAGTACCGGCCCCTACTCCGGCATTCGTATACAATGCTGTCGGAAAAAAGCCGCTGCCGACCAAAGATGACATCGTCACCGATACAGTCGACTCCATCGCGGCCCGCTTCAATCTCCGGTACAACGAGCAGAAATGGCTCGACGCCACGACGCAGCTGCTCGCGGACGATCCTCAAGCGCTCACAAAATTCGTAGCTGGCGACATGACGCTCTTCAACGCGAGCCAGTTTAATCGGCTCGGCGGCATTTCAGCGCTGTCACGGTTTGAGGCGCGGGACGAAGTCTTTGACGCCCTGCGCCAATCAATCCTTGTCCGCCAATCCACTCTAGCAGTGTAAGATATGAACATAACAACAAAAACAAACGACACGAATTTCTTCTCCTCCGGCCTTCGCCAGAAGGTCGATCATCTCATGGACATCCTGTATTCGGGTGGCGTGAACAACCCGATGGATTCCATTGAGCAGATTTCCTACCTGCTTTTTCTTCGCCTGCTTACGGAAAAGGACGAACTGCTCGCGACGCTAGACAAGAAATATACCCGCATATTCTCTGGCAAATGGGCACGCTTCGCGTGGGGCAATTTTGTCACTCTTACCGGCGATAATCTGTTCAACGCCGTTCGTGACGCCATCGAAAGCTTTCACGAACTCCCGAGCCTTACCGAGACCGGCAAGCTCCTATTCAGTCGCGCCACCCTCAAGATTTACGACCGCCCCACGCTGCGCGCCGTCATCCAAGGCATCCATACTCTCGACCTCGCTGCGCACGATGGTCACGATTTCAAAGGCGATATGTATGAGTACCTTCTCAGCAAACTCGCTGCATCGGGCACCAACGGTCAGTTCCGCACCCCGCGCCACATCATCGACCTCATTACAACCCTCGTGAACCCGCAGTCTGGCCAGCGCGTCTGCGATCCTGCGTGCGGTACCGCCGGCTTCCTTATCTCTGCCTTCACCCACATTCTGCGCCAGAACACCAAGTCAGCCGACCTCAAGCGTGGATTAGTGGACGGCGCGCTGCTCAAGCCAGCACAGTGGAAATTCCTCGAAGAGCAGGCATTCACCGGCTTCGACAACGATGCCAACATGGTGAAGATCGCCATTCTCAACCTCTATCTCCACCAGCTGGAGAAGGCGCGCATCTCAATGATGAACCCGCTCACAACGGGTTTCGGCGGCGCGTATCCCGGCCAACAGTTCGATGTGATCCTCGCCAATCCGCCGTTCGCGGGAAAGGTTCAGGACGAAAGCATTCTCGCCGATCTGAACTATAAGCTGAACACCCGCGCGACGGAGTTGCTTTTTCTCAAGTGGTTCATAGACCACCTCGCGGGCAGCGGACGCGCTGGCGTCATCGTGCCCAATGGCGTGTTGTTCGGTTCAAACAACGCCGCTACGAGCCTGCGCGAACTACTAATAACTGAATGCGACCTGCAAGCAGTCATCAGCTTCCCCAGCGGGGTTTTCAAGCCTTACTCTGGCGTTGGTACCGCCGCATTGATCTTCCAAAAGGGCGCGCCGACCAAAAGCGTTTGGTTCTACGACATCACTGCTGACGGCTTCAGCCTCAACGACAATCGCACCCCGATTGAAGCTAACGACATCCCAGATGTATTGGCCAAATGGCCGCAACGCGAAGAAGGACCGAACAGTTACCGCGTGCCAATTGAAAAGATTCGCGAGAATGACTGGAGCCTCGCGGCTGGTCGCTACAGGGCGGTAACGACAGAAGCCGTCAACCACGCCGCGCCTACGGACATTCTCGGCGAAGTGCTCAAATTAGAAACCGAAATTATTAGGCGCTGCAATACGTTGCTTGTGCAAATCGACACGAAGAAATGAAGTGGCGCACTGTAAAACTCGGGTCTGTAACCTCAAAGGTGGGCAGTGGAGCAACGCCACGAGGTGGCGAAGCCGTTTATAAGAAATCGGGAATTCCTCTCATTCGATCGATGAACGTTCATTTTGACGGCTTCCACCACGACGGGCTTGTTTATATTGACAATGACGAGGCATCGCTACTCGGCCATGTTGAAGTTCAAAGCGGCGACGTTTTGTTTAACATCACGGGTGCTTCAATTGGCAGAGTCACGACCGCACCAGCGGATATGGCAGGTGCGCGCGTCAATCAACACGTTTGCATTATTCGTCCGACTAACGAATTGGCTCCTCGATTTCTTTCATACTTCTTGCGCTCCCCAGATCAGCAAGCACTGGTGGGGAGTAATCAAATTGGAGGAACTCGGCAGGCAGTTACAAAGGCGATGCTGCTGAAATGGGATATCCACCTGCCTCCATTGGTGGAGCAGGAGCGAATACTGGGCTTGTTGGACCAAGCTGTTGAGTTGCGAAAGTTGCGCGCGCAAGCCGATGACTGCACCGCCGCCCTTATTCCTGCGCTTTTTCACGAAATGTTCGGTGGTACGCCGGCGACAGATTTACCAATGGCGCGGCTCGGCGACGTTGCCGAAGTTAAATCAGGTGCAGGCTTCCCGTTAAACAGACAAGGCCTGCTAGACCAAGAAATTCCTTTTTTCAAAGTTGGAGATATGAACACGCAAGGGAACGAATCCGAGATGCACGTTTTTCAGCACTCGATTTCCGAAGCGACGCGCAAAGAACTTAGGGCCACTTTGATGCCTGCTGGCAGCGTGATTTTTCCAAAAGTCGGAGCGGCAATTGCAACAAATAAGAAGAGAATTCTCGTTCGTCCTTCTTGCGTCGACAACAACGTCATGGCGATTTGTCCCGGTGACAGAATACTGACCAAATTTATTCTCGCATTGCTAGAAGCGAAAAATTTGACAGACTTCGCCAGCAATTCAACCCCGCCTTCGATTCGCAAGACGACCGTTGAAGATTGGGAGTTTCCGTTGCCGGCGCTCCCATTACAAAAGAAGTTCGTGGCCCTCGTGTCCGAAATTCGTGGGCTCGAAGCTGAACAAGCCGCCAGCCACCGCCGCTTGGACGACCTCTTTAAATCCATGCTCCACCGCGCCTTCAACGGAGAGCTTTGAAGACCAGGGCGCTAGTGGTGGCCTCTACCCGAAAGGACTATACTCTCGGTTGAACCCCCGAAGCTGGTTTAACAAGCCCATGGCTGACAAGAGTACACTGGTCGAGAATTTGGAGACGTGGCTCTCCGATAAGCCCTATTGGGAGCAGTACGTTTGGAAGCTCAATCTCGAAAAGGACTCGCTGACTGCGGACGATATTGAGCAGTGCTATGCATATCTCTCCGAGTATCTCGGCCTCATCGAGCCGTTGGCGGCAAAAAAGCCTGCAATCTCGTTTAAGAACGAAATCTTGTCGATCCAGGAACCTTCCACTGGTTTTGAAAAAATCAGGTTAGTCGAAATCAAGAACTTCGTCGATGTAAACGCAATATCAGATGACTGCTCGATCAAGATGGGGCCGAACCTCACGCTGGTCTATGGTGGCAATGGAAGCGGCAAGAGTGGTATCGGCCGTCTCTTATGCAATGCCTGCTTCTCTCGGGGCGAGCGTGAAATTCTGCCGAATGTCCGGTCCGCTTTTAATCACGATGCCGAGGCGAGGGCGACCTTCGTTGTGCAGGACGACTCGGGCGTGCCGACTGAGATCGAATATTCCCTCGGCGACAACGTCGACGAACTCAAGCGCTTCGGCGTTTTCGATTCGGAGAGCGTGCTCATTCACCTCGACCAATCCAACAATGTCAACTTTACCCCGGCGCAGATCAAGATTTTCGATAAGGTCGCCGACACTATCTCTAAACTGGAGGAAAAGCTCACCAACGAGCGAAATGCCAGGAGAAAGGCTAACCCGTTCCAATCGATGTTTCTCGACGGCGACACCTCAGCGACGGCCGTCTTTTGCAAAGGCATGACTGCCGCTACCAAGCAGGCGGAACTTCTGAAGCATGCGAATTTTGACCAGCGGACCGACGGGCCAACGATGATCGATGTGCAGAAGCAGATCGATGATAAGCGAAAGCTCGATATCCCTAAAAAGAAGAAACAGCTCTTAGGAGACCGGCAAAACCTCGCCGCGCTTAAATCAACGCTCCAGGGTGTAATTGACCGATTCACAAAGGTTAAGGAGCGGGAAGTAAATGAGCTCGTGGCGAACATTCTGGAGAAAAAGAAAATCATTAAGGGCCTCAGTGTGGAGAGCTTCAATGACGGCGTCCTCCATACCGTGGGCAGCCCAGAGTGGAAGGCATTAATCCTTGCCGCCAAGGAGCTGTACGAGAGCGAGAAGGCAGCCAACAAGGATAAAGAGCCAGCGCATTGCATGCTATGCCATCAACAGCTCACGCGCGGCGCGCAAACGCTGTTCCAAAGGTATTGGCAATTCCTTGAGAGTAAGGCCGAAAGCGAGCTGTCCCAACTCATACGCCGTCAGACTGCGCTGATTCAGGATTTGCGTTCAGCGACGGCCTTGCATCCAAAACTTCTCGATACCGATGCGGGCGTCAAAATTCTGGAGGACGATGATGCAAAATATTTGGGACAGCTCAAGGTGCAATTTAAGGCGCTTGAACGCGTCACGAGCGACTGGGTTACCAAAATCGGTAAGCTCGAAAAGGTCGATCGGACGGGTGTGCCCAATGTCGACCTGAAGAGGATCGATGCGCTGACTGCAGCGAAGAGCGCCGAGGAAGCAAAACTCGTCGATCCTAGCGGCGATATTGCCAAGCTGACGGCTCAACTTAACGGTCTAAAGCACAAGAAGGCCGTGACAGCCGTCAAAGACGCAGCACTAGAGTACCTGGCGTATCTGCAGTGGTCGTTTAAAGTCGGCAAGGTCGGCTTTGCGGGCATTAAGATGGCCGCCACCAAAAAGCGTACGGAATCGTTTCTCGTCGGCGTGGCACAGAACTACAAGGGAGTGTTCAATCAGGAGCTGGTGAGGCTTGATTGCGACTTCAATCTTGTAATGCATACGAGCGGAGATCAGGGCAGTACGCTCAAGGAGTACAGGCTCGATTTTGCTGAGGATTACAACCCGAGCCAGATATTGAGCGAGGGAGAGCAGAACGCGTGCTCGCTAGCAGATTTCTTGACCGAGGTTCAACTGGACAAAAATAACTGCGGAATTATTTTTGATGACCCCGTCACGTCGCTTGATCACGAACGCAAGGATAAGATCGCGAAGCGTCTCGCTGAGGAAGCCAGTCAGCGTCAGGTGCTCGTATTCACCCACGATATCGTTTTCATGAGCCAGTTGGTCAAACACGCAGAGCGCAATTCAATCCTCCCGGTAGCGCATTGGATGCGCAAGGTTGATGGCATTCCAGGGTGCATTGAGGAGAACACCAGCCCTCGCATTACTTCGCTTACGAGTCTAAAAAACGACTCGCAGGAAGCTGTGAAAAATTACGCATCATTGGGTGCCAAGGAGCAGGAACGCACGTTGGGCGCTGCGTTCGACTATCTACGAAGTGCGTGCGAGGCCATGATTGAAGAGGTTTTGTTTGCAGGCACGATCCAAAGATACGACGACCATATCAAGGTCATGAATTTGGAAGAGGTTATTTTCGACCAGGACTTAGCGCTTAAAATTGTCGATTTGCACGGACGGCTGTCGGAGGTGATCCTTGCTCACAACCGCAGTGACCAGCAGCGAGAGAACCCGCCAGATTTGAAAGTCTTGACCACTATCCGCAAGGAGTTCGACGAACTCGAAGCAAACCTTCGGGCGTCACGTAAAGCAGCTACAAAGGGCCGAGCCGCTCGCAAAGAGGCGAAAACTAGCGAAAAAGTGGGGTGGTGAGAGATTCTTCCTCTCGCTGGCGTTCTTGGGATGTCTCTTTACGCGATGCATAATGGTCCAATGGGCATCAAACAATTTTCCGATGAAATCGCACGGTTCTTGGCGAGCAAAGACCCAGAGGTCCTGTGCATTACAGGAAAATGGGGTGTGGGTAAGACGTTTGCGTGGAATCGATATTTGCGAGAAGCGCAAGCGAAGAATGCCGTGGCTCTTACACGGTACGCCTATGTTTCTCTGTTTGGTCAAAACTCGCTTGAAGATGTTCGATATGCGCTCTTTGAAAACACAATTCCCAGCAACCTAATAGGCAAGAAGGCTGATCTAACCACGCTACAAAGCTCAATTGAAACCATTGTCGGAAATTGGAGGGGTGTCCTCAAGTTCGGAAAATATGTTCCTAAGGTCGCAGATTTCGCAGAAGGACTAGGTAAGCTCGGCTTTATAAATGTGCACGACCAAATCGTATGCATCGACGATTTAGAGCGAGCCGGCGCCGGCCTCGATACGAAAGATATATTGGGTCTCGTGTCCTTTCTAAAAGAGCAACGCGAATGCAAGGTTATCTTGCTCCTTAACGACGAGGCTTTCACCGAGCAGGCCGAAGTGGATTTTCGATCTCAACTAGAAAAGGTTGCCGATACCGTTCTTCGGTTTGAACCCACTCCAACCGAAGCTGCCGACATAGGAGTGGATAAATCTACTAGTTTCAACAAGTGGCTCAGTGTCAATTGCGTCGGATTGGGCATTGTAAATATTCGCGTAATTAAGAGGATCGAACGCTTTGCGCTACGACTTGAGGAAGAACTTAAATCCTTTGACCAGCGCATTCTGCAACAAGCGATTCACTCCGCGACCCTTTTCATTTATTCGAAGTATCAGCCCGATGATGCGCCCTCGCTGGATTTCATCCAGAAGTTTAATCCGTACCAAGGCTTGATCGGAAAAAAGGAACCGGAAGAGGCTAATCACACCACTTGGCGATCGCTACTCAGACAATATGGCTTTACGAATATCGATGAATTCGACCGAGTAATTCTACAGGGGGTGGAGCAAGGCCGTTTTGACACTGTGCTTCTGAAAGCTGCAGCCGAAAAGCAGGAGCTCCAACTCAAGTTACAAGATAAGGATCGATCATTTAGTCAAGCGTGGGATGCCTATCACGATTCTTTCGACGACAATGCTGAAGTCGTATTGAATGGCATGGAAGAGGCTATTCGAAAATACGCGCTGGCAATCACGCCAATGAACTTGTCCGGTACGATTGGCCTTCTGAAAGAAATGGGTCGAGGCAAAAATGCGAAGGAACTCATACAGCAATATATAGCGGCCCGCACAGAACCAAACGAATTTTGGGATCTCAGCAAATACCCGTTCCGTGGAGATATAAAAGATCCTGATGTAGTGGATGCTTTCCAGAAGAAACTGGAGGCTTCTGCTGACAAACCGGAACCTGGGAGTGTTTTAGATCGAATTGGGACGCAGAAGGGTTGGAATCCAGAGGATGTCGCCTTCCTCGCAAGTCTCAGCGCGGATGATTTTTATAAGCTTTTCAAGACCCAGAAAGGACTCGATTTGCGGCGAATAATCTACGGTGCCCTCATGTTTCGCGATATCGGTAATGCCGACGAAAAAATGAAGTTAGTTACTAAGAATGCGGAAGAAGCATTGCGTAGAATTGCAGCGGAGTCAGTAATTAATGCTCGGCGCGTCAAGCAATACATTGCGGATGCCTAACGCGACCGCGAGGTTAGAAAATCTGCCTCATTGGCAATTTCTCACTCCGTGCAATCTATTCGACTTCCGGCGACGATGACGCCTATGCAGCGATGGGAAGGGACTCTTCCTCTCGCTGGCATTCTTCGGCATGCGCCTTACAGTGCTTCACAAGCAGATTGAAAATTCTTTGCACTTTGGTCCGAGGTCTGCCCCGGAGTGGTCCACCAAAGCGGACAGAAGTAAGATTTGCGACTTCCTGAAAGGGAGATTTCAGCTTAATGCCTAGGTTTTTTCCGTCTCCACAAAGGTCCGAGGTGACCGTTTTGATCAGTTTTCGTTTTTCCATCGGATTTGCTATTTTGTAGCTCAACGGCAGGATTTCGAGCAGTCCGAGGTATTCGAGAAGGCGGTCGACCAAAGCCTGTTCGCCGCGAGCAATTCGGTCTCGCTCCTCCTCTAGGCCCTTTCGCTCCATGAGGAGCGCGACCTTTTTCTCCTCGAACACCTGCCGATCAACAGCGCCATCGAGATATACGTCCGTAAGTCGAGCAAGGCGCCCGCTGACAATCTCCATGCGGAGGTTCACGGTGCGAGTCTCATCTTCGCGGTTTTTTTCGGCGTCTGCGCGCATCGAAACGGCACGCTCCTTCATTTCGGCGACTTCACCCTCGGATAGGCCGAGCGGAGCTAAATGGTTTAGAATCGTTGTCTCGGCCACCTCCTCTCGAATCGAAACCGTCGGGCAGGTGCGCGTGTGACAGCGATAGTACACATGCCCTTTCCTGGTCTCGCCTACGAGGCTGTATTCGCAGTGCGTGCATATGATCATCCGGCGGAAAACGAAATCATGCACGAGCGGACGCGCACTGAGCTTGCCGTCGAGCACGTCCTGGACGCGACTGAACAGGCTCTTTGAGACAATCGACTCATGTACCCCGATATAGCTCTCACCGGAGCCCTTCATACGAATGATCCCGATGTAGAATGTATTGCGCAGCATTTCGGCCAGTCGGTTGACGCCAACCTTTTTGCCGGTGTTGCTTCGAAAGCCTCGTGCATATAATTCGTCCGCAAGTGAATAGAGCGAGAACTTTTCTGTCGAGTACAATTCGAATGCCATACGGATGAATGGTGCCCGCTCGGGGTCTGGTATTTTTGCCCTGCCGCCGCCTTGATCGAGGTAGCCGGTGAATGCCTTGAAGGGATACAGGCCCTGCTTCAGTCGGCCCCGGATGCCTTTGCGCACCTCCTCACGAAGATTCCGGATGTAATGCGCGGATATCACCGCAAGGAAATCGCCGGTAAGCTTTCCCTCGTTTGATCCGAGGTTGATGCTCTCCTGGGTGAACCGGACATCAATACCAGAATCAGCAAGGTCTTGAACGGCACTCCAGTCTTTCAGATTCCGAGCGCTGCGATCGATCTTGTGAAAGATGACACCGGAGGCCGTTTTCTTCTTAAGCGCCGTGACCATACGCGAAAATTCGCGGCGGCCGATCTTGGCGGCGGTCTCTCGTTCCTCAAACCAGGTGGCAATTTGCAATCCGTGGCGAGCGGCAAAATTGGTTATGGCGTCCCGCTGTTCCTGAAGTGACGAGCCGTGTTCGCCCTGTCTAACGGTTGATACGCGAATGTACGCAAAATACGACTTCATACAGATTATTAGATATTTCTGACTCTATCGCAGACTCCCGATTGTGGCGAATCGGTTTCTTGCTGCTCGCGTTTGATGCGCTGAAATATCTCCCACACAACGGCCATGTACTCATCGAACGTTGCGGTCGCTTCACGTAGCTCCGCCTCGGTTGCCCTTGGCATGACCCGTCGGATAAATATCGGAACTTGGTTTTCGATATTGTCTGCCATCTGAAGGAGCGTATCGGCTCGTCCATATTTATCAGAGGCCGGTGCATTTTCCGCTTCGTCAAGATTTCACGCCTGATGCCAACTGCAGCAGCACACTAGACTGCGCTTGTGAATCAAAAGAATGATGAGTCCGAAGCGAAATCGGCCATCCCGACTACCTCTGCGATCCTCGATGCCGGCATGGTTGTTGAGCTAGTGCACGATGCCGGCCGGCGCCGTACGTTTCTAGCAGTATTCAGTGCCGGACGCTGGACGCTCCAAGATCGCGTCACGACAAGCGGCGGCATAACCCTTGTGCCGTTTTCGCCGGATAACAACCTTATCGCCAACGAAGCGGTGCTCTTGCCTTCAAGCCCGAGCATTTACGGCAGCGAGGACAAGCTTCTAGGCGAGATACAGGGCTTCATCCATCGCTACGTCGATCTCAGTCCCACCTTCGAGAAGATCGCCGCATATTACGTGCTTCTCACGTGGCTCCACGACGCATTTAACGAACTGCCGTACCTACGTTTGCGCGGTGACTTCGGCAGCGGCAAGACCCGGGCGCTGCTGACAATAGGCTCGATTTGCTACAAGGCCTTTTTTGCCAGCGGCGCCTCCACGGTCTCGCCGATCTTCCATACCCTAAACGCCTTCCGCGGCACGCTCATTTTGGACGAGGCAGACTTTCGCTTGAGCGATGAGCGAGCGGATATCGTGAAAATCCTCAACAATGGCAACGTGCGCGGCATTCCCATTCTGCGCACCATGATGAACCGCCAGCGCGAGTTCAATCCGCAGGCATTCCAAGTCTTCGGCCCCAAGATCGTGGCGACCCGCAGCAGCTACGACGACAAGGGACTTGAAAGCCGGTTTCTTACCGAGGAAATGGGTCCACGCCGTCTGCGGCCCGGTATCCCGATCAACTTGCCCGATGCGTTCCGGGCCGAGGCTCAGGATCTGCGCAATAAGCTGTTACTGTACCGCTTTCACCGACGTTTCGAGACCAAACTTGATGACAGCCTGGCCGATCCCAAGCTGGAACCACGGCTCAACCAAATTTTGCTCCCGCTTCTCAGCGTTGTAAGTGACCCGTCGCTCCGAGATGAACTGCGCTCGGTCGCTGCTGAGGCGCAAGCCGGCCTGGTCGCGGAGCGCGGTCTGCTGGTCGAAGCCCAGGTTCTGGAAATCCTGGCCGAGCTGATAACAGCGACAGATCGCGCCGTTGTGTCGGTCGCCGACGTTACCGTCGGGCTCATAGAGCGCTACGGAGCGGAATATGAGCGGCCTATCACCAACCGCTGGATCGGGGGCATCCTGCGGCGCCGCCTAAATCTGCGCACGTACAAGAGCCATGGCGTTTACGTGGTGCCGATGACCGAGCGCGCCAAGATCGAGGCGCTATCCGGCCGTTACGGGGTATCCGTGATTGATGACATCAGCCTTGAGCTCACGTCGGGGGACGTGGGGACTTCGGGGACTTCGAGCGAGGATGCAGGGCATAATAATAGCGAGCCAGAGCGGCCCAATATTTAGCGGCCATGGTCGATGCTCGCTCACATCGGCACGTCCCCACATCCCCATGTCTACCCGCGCTCCATCTCCACGGAAGACCTCAGGAACTACCGGTACTCCCATCTTGTGATTTGCCGAATTGGCAAGTTTTCACCCCTGCCGCATTCGTCCGTTGTCGGCGACGATAGGCGTCCGTATCACGGCCGAATCGGCAGCCGATACGTTCTATGTCGAACAAACTTACCACCTATCTTCGTTCATACCGTCGCCGCTGGGCTCTGACGCAAGACGAGCTCGGGGCACTGCTCGGATACGAGACCGGCTCGATTATTTCAGCGTTGGAGCGGGGCACCCGCGAACCGAGCCTCAAAGCCGCGCATGGGCTTGAGATCATCTTCGGGACCGCACCGGCAGAACTCTTCCCACGTCTTCACGCTTCGGCCGAACGAGACGTTCTCGCCCGGGCTCGCGACCTTTACGAGAGGATGCAAGGGACTTCATCGAACGCGCTCCGAACCAAGCTCGAGTTCCTGGAGGATGTTTTTGCGCGAGCGGAAGCGCGCACGGCACAGCGAATATGAGACGCGGACGCTACAACCTCGTTCTCTCAATATACCCGAGCGTACGCGGTTTCGCGTTCGTGGTGTTCGAGGGCTCGCTCTCGCCGGTCGATTGGGGCATCAAGGAATTGCGTGGCAGGCAAAAGAACCAGCGTTGCCTTGTGGCAATAGCTGCACTATTTGAGCGGTTTCGTCCCGATGTACTGGTCCTGCAAGACATGTCGCCGGCAGGAACCCGTCGGGCGGTCCGGGTAAGGGAGCTGAATGCGGGAATGGAAGAGTTGGCGATCGATCAGGGCATGGCGGTCTTCAGCTATTCGCGGACTCGGGTGCGGGAATTGTTCGCTTCGCATGGCGCCACCACGAAACACGCGATTGCGGAAATTATTGCAAAGCACGTTCCCGCATTCGAGCGATATCTGCCGCCTCCACGCAAGCTCTGGATGAGCGAGGATTCGCGGATGAGCCTCTTTGACGCCGCCGCGCTTGCGCTGACTTTCTTTCAAGAGTCCGGAGGCGACGGGAAGGGTATGAGGTGACCGCTCAGTCCCGCAATCCGGCATCTCCGTGCGTGACGGGGATGCCGGTAGCGGGACGGAGATCATGCCGCCGGCAGTCCGTAAGCTCTTTGGCCGGTGGCCTCCGCCTCGCGATCCAGCACCCGAGTGGTTCGGATGCTGGCAGCGAGGAGGAGACCATGACCGCTATTGCTCTTTCCACCAAAGGCGCAAAGCTGATGAAACTTTGCGAGAAGGAAGGCTTCAGGAACCTCGATCATCTGCTGCGGTATGTCGGCAGCGACAGCGTGTGTCCGGCTATCTGCATGACGGAAGCCTGCGACCACACGACCGAGATGGAGCCAGATCAAGACCAGGGCTACTGCGAGACCTGCGGCGGCAACACCGTCGTATCCGCGCTCGTCCTAGCTGGCCTTATCTGAGGGGTGCGGCCATGAGCACAGACCGCATCCGAGAGCTCAATGACGCCTTCCGTACGACCTTTCACGGCGGGCGCATCATGATGACGTGCGGCGTGGACGAAATGCCCGATTGCGTGAAGGCCGAGGTCCTCACCAAGGTCGCAACCTTCAAAGAGTTCAACGAGGACAACGACCCTCATGGCGAGAACGACTT